>VOFD01000803.1_pt1 | contig 42492 bp, 57 predicted proteins | sample 5384101 | NCBI WGS metagenome assembly VOFD01 (sample SAMN12384723, study PRJNA508395) | human gut metagenome | isolation source: healthy gut C | host: Homo sapiens
TTCGGCTGTGTGTTCGGAAGTGTGTTCGGATTTGAGCATGTCCTCGATCCTCTTTACAAAGCACTCTTCGGACTTGATGAAAAACCGATTGAAGTAATGTCATCAGGCTCAATTGTAATGATTCTTCTTGCAGCTGTTGCAATAGGTATTTCGCTTGTTGTGGTTGCTATGGGACTTAATATTTACAGTTCCTTCAAGCAGGGAGATGTGGGAAGAGCCTTGTTCGGATCAAGCGGTTGTGCAGGTCTTGTATTCTACTGTTCAATTATTTTCGGTGTTGCAGGACAGCTCGTATTGGGTCTGCAGGTATTTTCCCTTGCATACATTCTTTGCCTTATCGTTCTCCCCTATCTGCTCATCTTCTTTGGTGAGCCTCTCGGACTTCTTATTGCCGGTGAAAAAGACTGGCAACCCGAAAGCTGGGGCGGATATATTCTTGAGCATGCTATCGAGTCAATCGAATTTTTGCTTGAGTATGTTACAAACACGGTAAGCTTTTTAAGAGTCGGTGCATTCGTTCTTGTACACGCAGGTATGATGACGGTTGTTTTCGTACTTGCCCAAACAGCTCCCGCAGTAGCATATTGGCCCGTAGTTGTTTTAGGTAATGTTTTTGTAATGGTTCTTGAGGCGCTTCTTGTTGCAATTCAGGTGTTAAGACTTGAATTTTACGAGATGTTCAGCCGTTTCTATTCCGGTGAAGGCAGACCTTACGAACCTGTTAAATTAAATATTGATTGATAATTTTTGGAGGTATTATTATGTTATTCAATTTAATTATGTTAGCTGTTCCGGTAGTATTCCTTTGTGCATCTGCAATTCTTGCAGTAAAGGCTTTTGAGCATGGAAAGAACAGAAAGAAAACAGTTCTTACTCAGATTTGCTCATTCGCTGCTGTATTTGCATTCTGCATGGTATGCCCTATCGTAGCAAGCGCTGCTACAGGTGACGCCGCTGCAGCTACATCGGGTATGGCTGACGGTCTTGCATATATCGGTGCCGCTCTTGCAACAGGTCTTTCATGTATCGGCGGCGGTATTGCCGTTGGTAACGCTGCTCCTGCCGCTATCGGTGCTACAAGTGAAGATCCTAAGGCATTCGGTAAAGCAATCATCTTCGTTGTACTTGGTGAAGGTATCGCTATTTACGGTATGCTCGTTTCAATTCTTCTTATCTTTGCAAGATAATTTAAGCGATTTAAGTTTCGTTAAGGATTGATTATTATGAAATTTTTTCTTATAAGTGATAATGTCGATACCAAAATGGGTATGAGATTTGCAGGTATTGAAGGCGTAGTTGTTCATCAGGAGGATGAGGTACGCAGTGAGCTTGAAAAGGCTGTGAACAGGGATGATATTGCAGTTATTCTTATTACGGAAACACTTGTTTCGCTCTGTCCCGACCTTATTTATGACCTCAAGCTTAACCGCAAACAGCCGCTTATTGTTGAAATTCCCGACCGTCACGGTAACGGAAGAACCAAGGACAGTATTACAAAATATGTTCAGGACGCAATCGGCGTAAAGCTGTAATTATCACATATCTGAATTTATTCAGGGAGGTTATTTTTAATGGAAAACTCCAAAAACAAAACAGATAACTTTCTGAAAGCCATTAAAAAATATGCTGATGAACAAAAGAAGTGCCATGCAGACAGAGGTTGCTCAGCTTAAAGAAGAAAAAGCTGAAAGAGGCAACCGAAAAAAGGCAGACATGACAGCGAAAAATATATCAAGGACAAACTTGAAGAATCAAGAAACAGACAGACGGGTATTCTTGCAAAGAAAATTCAGGAAGGTCAGAAAAACTGTTTCTCGAGAGAGCTGAAATGACTGAAAGCGTATTTAAAAAGGCTGAAGAAAAGCTTGTTGAATACACAAAAACATCAGATTACTCAAACAGCCTTGTAAAAAGTGCAAAGGAAGTTGCTAAGCTTTTTTGCAGACAACGACTGTGTTGTTTATGTCAACGAAAGAGATATGAAGAACTCAGACAAAATCAAGGCAGTTTTTGCAGGAAGCACCGAGGTTGTTGCCGACAAATCAATTAAAATCGGCGGAATCAAAGGCTTTTGCAAGGCAATGAATATTGTTGCCGATGAAACTCTTGACAGCAAGCTCTATGCACAGAAAGAATGGTTTATTGAAAATTCCGGACTAAGTGTGCTTTAATCTTGCTGACTGTTAATTTCTTTTGAAAGAGATGGTAATAATATGGAAAACAACAATGTTATATATGGAATAAACGGACCTGTTGTTACCGTAAAAAATACCGACAGCTTTGAGATGATGGAAATGGTTCATGTAGGCAAGCAAAAGCTTGTTGGTGAAATCATCGGTATTACAGACGACATCACAACTATTCAGGTTTATGAGGAAACAACAGGACTTAAACCGGGCGATCCGTTGAGGGTACCGGTGCTCCTATGAATGTTCTTCTCGGCCCCGGTATTATTGACAACATCTTTGACGGTATCGAAAGACCGCTAAAGGCTATTGAAGAAGAAGCAGGTGCGTTTATTAACCGTGGTTCTTCGGTTTCTGCTCTTGATGACAAGAAGCTGTGGAATGTTACAATGAAGGTCAAAGTCGGTGACAAGCTTGAGGGCGGTCAGATTTATGCTACTCTCCCCGAAACTCCTATCATTGAACACAGACTTATGGTTCCGCCTGAGCTTTCGGGTGAAGTAGTAAAGGTTAATCCCAACGGTGAGTACAAGCTCTTTGATACAGTTGTTGTAATCAAGGATGACGAAGGCGTTGAGCACAACCTTACCCTTTGTCAGCAGTGGCCAATCAGAACTTCCCGTCCTGTTAAGGAAAGACTTACATCATCTGTTCCGCTTATCACGGGTCAGAGAGTTATTGATACTCTCTTCCCTATCGCAAAGGGCGGTACAGCAGCTATTCCGGGCGGTTTCGGTACAGGTAAAACAATGACTCAGCACCAGCTTGCAAAATGGTGCGACGCCGATATCATCATCTATGTCGGTTGCGGTGAGCGTGGTAACGAGATGAGCCAGGTTCTTGAGGAATTCTCAGAGCTTATTGACCCAAAGTCACAGCGTCCTATGACCGACAGAACCGTACTTATCGCCAACACATCAAATATGCCTGTTGCGGCTCGTGAGGCTTCAATTTACACAGGTATTACTCTTGGCGAATATTACAGAGATATGGGTTACCATGTTGCCATGATGGCTGACTCAACATCCCGTTGGGCTGAGGCTCTCCGTGAGATTTCAGGCCGACTTGAAGAAAATGCCTGCCGAAGAGGGTTTCCCTGCGTACCTTCCTTCAAGACTTGCCGAGTTCTATGAGCGTGGCGGTCGTGCCGAGGTTCTCAGCGGCGGCGAAGGTTCTGTAACGCTTATCGGTGCGGTTTCTCCGCAGGGTTCAGACTTCTCTGAGCCTGTAACACAGAACACAAAGCGTTTTACAAGATGTTTCTGGGCTCTTGATAAGGCTCTTGCTTATTCAAGACATTATCCCGCCATTAACTGGATGGACAGCTACAGCGAGTATTTTAACGACCTTGATCCGTGGTTCAGAGAAAATCTCGGTGAGGATTTTATTGAATACAGAAACAGAATAAGCGCACTTTTACAGGAAGAAAGTTCACTTATGGAAATCGTAAAGCTTATCGGTTCAGATGTACTCCCCCGATGACCAGAAGCTTGTAATTGAAACAGCAAGAGTAATTCGTGTCGGTTTCTTACAACAGAACGCTTTCCATGCCGATGATACTTATGTTCCGCTTGAAAAGCAAAAAGCTTATGATGAAAACCATTCTTCATCTTCATGCCAAAGCTAAGGATATAGTTGCTCAGAATATTCCACTTTCCAAGATTCTTAACCTTGGTCTGTTTGATAAGCTTACAAAGATGAAGTATGATATTCCTAACAGCAAGCCTGAAATGTTTGACGATTACATTAAGGAAATTGACGAAAAGCTTGCTGCAATTTCTTAATAAGGAGGAACGCAATAATGATTATAGATTATGTAGGCGTTAAAGAAATTAACGGCTCTCTTATAGTTATGGACGGTGTTAAGGGCGTTTCCAACGAGGAAATTGTTGACATTCGTCTTGATAACGGTACAATGCGTCAGGGTCGTGTCGTTCAGATTGAGGGCGAAAGAATAGTTGTTCAGGTTTTGAGGGTACAAGAAGAATCAGCCTTAAAAACACAAGGACAAGACTTACAGGTCATCCTATGGAGATGCCTCTTTCCCCTGAAATTATCGGCCGTGTACTTGACGGTGCGGGCAAACCTATTGACGGACTCGGAGATATTTTCCCTGTTAAAAAGGCTAATATCAACGGTACTCCTATCAACCCTGTTTCCCGTGTTTATCCTAAAAACTACATCAACACTGGTATTTCAACCATTGATACGCTTATGACTCTTATCAGAGGTCAGAAGCTGCCTATCTTCTCCGGCTCAGGTATGAAACATAATGACCTTGCCGTTCAGATTGTAAGACAGGCCAAAATCAGCGGTGCAAACAGCTCTAACTTCGGTGTTGTATTTGCCGCAATGGGTGTTCAAAAAGATGTTGCAGAATACTTTAAGAAGAGCTTTGAAGAAAGCGGCGTACTTTCAAGAGTTGTAATGCTTTTGAACCTTTCAAACGATCCTATCATTGAAAGAACTCTTACACCGAGATGTGCTCTTACAATTGCTGAATATCTTGCATTTGAGCTTGATATGCACATTCTCGTTATTATGACCGATATGACATCTTATGCCGAGGCTCTTCGTGAGTTCTCGTCATCAAAGGTGAAATTCCGGGCAGAAAGGGTTACCCCGGCTATCTTTATTCTGACCTTGCATCACTTTATGAGCGTGCAGGTATGATTAAAGGTCACAACGGTTCTGTTACACAGATTCCGATTTTGACAATGCCTAACGACGATATTACTCATCCTATCCCCGACCTTACAGGTTACATTACAGAGGGACAGATTGTTCTTGACCGTTCACTTCAAGGACAGGGATTGTATCCGCCTGTTAATGTTCTTCCTTCCCTTTCCCGTCTTATGAAGGACGGTATCGGTGAGGGTTATACAAGAGCCGATCACCAGCCTCTTGCAAACCAGCTTTTTGCTTCTTATGCAAAGGTAATTGACGCAAGATCGCTTGCATCTGTTATAGGTGAAGAGGAGCTTTCTCCTACTGATAAGAAGTACATTGAGTTTGGCAGATTGTTTGAATCAAAGTTCGTTAATCAAGGCTTTAATGAAAACAGAAGTATTGAACAGAGTCTTGACCTTGGTTGGGAATTGCTTTCAACATTGCCGAGAGCAGAACTTGACCGTGTTGACGATGCTTTACTTGATCAGTACTATAAGGGTGACAAATAATCGTTTGAAGAAAGGAGTGTGAGCATTTATGGCAGTACAGACAGTACCTACCAAGGGTAATCTTATGAATACTAAGAAATCCCTTGCACTCGCCAAAAACGGCTATGAACTGTTGGACAGAAAGCGTAACATTCTCATCAGAGAAATGATGACGCTTATCGACCATGCAAACGCAATCCAGCAGAAAATTGATGACGCTTATGCAGAGGCTTACACAGCACTTCAAACGGCAAATGTTACCAACGGCTTTTGTGAAGATATTTCTAACGCTATTCCCTATGAGAACGGCTTGAAGCTTGATTCAAGAAGTGTTATGGGTGTTGAAATTCCGATTCTCACTATTGAGGAACGAGAGGACCATAACTACCTACACTACGGTCTGCGCACAACAAATTCGGCAATTGATAAGGTTTATACGAAATTTACCGAAGTTAAAAATCTTACAGTTGAGCTTGCCGAGATTGAGAACAGCGTTTACCGCCTTGCCGATTCAATCAAGAAAACTCAGAAGAGAGCAAACGCTCTCAAGAACATTATGATTCCCCGTTTTGAGGAAACAGTTAAGTTCATTTCCGACGCACTTGACGAAAAGGATCGTGAGGAATTCAGCCGACTCAAGGTAATCAAAAAGAAAAAGCAAAAAGATGCTGCTTTGAAAAAAGCTAAAGAATTAAGTGCTGAAAGCGCATAAATTATCAGCCCGACCGTAATTTGGTCGGGCTGTTTTAATGTGTCAACATAATAAAACGGATTGGCATTTTTATTGAGCCAATCCGTTTTGTTTTAGATGTTGTGAATAAGCTGTTGTTTCTTTTTTTGTTCGGTATTTTATAAATACCGAAACAATACATTCTGCAAAAACAACTATTGCAATCCCTGAAATAAGGTAGGCAAACATACCAAATGATGCCTTTGCCATAACAATTCCAAGTATGTCCGTTCCATGTTTTATTGGTACGCTTATGCTGTTAATTGATTGATACGCCCAACACCATGCGATAATACCGTTGATAATGTTGGATACAGCAAGCGCAGTAATAACAGTACCGTATATTTTCATTTTCTTTATGTTGTGATGAAATATAAATACAAGCAAAAGCTGTGCTAACAAGAGAATAAAAAATACAATCGAATTTCTTATAACAGGTATTTGGGTCAGTAAAGACGAAAGTGCAAAAAAATAAAAAGAACAGTTAAAAATATTTCACTTATTTTCATATTCCACTTCACTTTCGGTCAAGTTTTCTTCCGTGCATTTTCTCTTTTGTCTTTGTACCCTTTACTTTGAAGATAATCAGGTATCCTGCAAGAAGTGCAAGGAATGTTGTCTGAGTATAGAACAAGGCGTAATCTCCGCTTGAAAAGCCCTTGCCGTGCTTTACGGGCTTGTCCTCAGGCTTTTCTGTGGGAATAGGCTCAATGCCGTCATAATTGTCCGAAATCACCGCCTCATCGGGCGAAGACACCGCAGATACACTTACACAAAAGGCTGATGAAAAAGTCATCAGAACAGCCATTAACAAGGTAATTATAAATTTAGTCTTTTTCATGATATTTCCCTTTGTAAAAATTAAGATTTAAAATAACTACAGTTAATTGTATCACAAGAGAAATATATATGCAACTGCTCTTTATTCTTCTGTCCAAACCTCTTTTGCCATATTGAAAGCTGCCCAAGCTTTTGACCATCCTGCATAGAATGCGGAATGAGTGATGATTTCTGCAATTTCTTCCTTTGTAATGCCGTTGTTTTTGGCTGACATAAGATGATACTTAAAAGAAGAATCTACAAGTCCCTGTGACATAAGTGCAACAACTGTAACAAGTGAACGGTCACGAAGTGAAAGTTTGTCTTCCCTACTCCACACTTCACCGAAAAGCACATCGTCATTAATTTCTGCAAATTTCGGTGCAAACTCACCGAGTTTCTCTCTTCCTGCTGTCTGTTTTACCATTGATATTCACTCCTAAAATTCGTTTATAAAATAGTTATTTTAAAATTATTTAAATCAAAGCGACTGCATCTTCTGCAATCTGTTCGGGTGTGAGGCGGTTTTCTTTGAGGACATCGGCAGGATTATATCTGTCAAGGAATTCCTTTTTAAGACCGAAATTGATAACCTTTACATCTGACGGACCGTAGAAACGGGCAATCTTCTCACCAAAACCTCCGTCAAGCACTCCGTCTTCAAGTGTTACAACAACATCATGGTCTTTCTTGAGGCTTTCAAGAAGTTCTGTGTCAGCGCCTGTAATGTAGTAAGGATTGATAAGAGTAGGCGCTGTGCCTGTTTTTTCTTCAATAAGCTTTGCAGCCTGTTCGCCCATTCCATAGAATGAACCGAGTGCGATTACGGCAATCTTACCGCCCTGCTGAGCAACTTCATATTTATTAAGTTCTGCAAAATTCTTTGTGCAAGGCTTGCCTGTTGAAACAAGTTCTGCAACAGGAACACGAATTGCAACAGGGTAATCTGTCTGCTCAATGCTCCAGTCGAGGACTGCAAGGTAATCTTCCTTAGTTGTCGGAGCGATATAAACAAGGTTAGGAATGTTTGAAATCATGGGAATATCAAAAATTCCGAGATGCGTAACATCTGTCATACCGTTTACCGACGCAGTCTGAACAAGGATTGTTGCAGGGTTTGAGTCAATGCACAAGTCCTGTGAAAGCTGATCGTAGGTTCTCTGGATAAATGAGCTGTAAACATTGAATACGGGCTTGCCGCCGTTCTTTGCGATAGCAGATGCCATTGCAACGGCTGTCTGTTCTGCGATGCCTACATCAAGAAACTGTCTGCCGAATGCTTTTCTCTCATCAGGAGTAAAGCCGTAAAGTGCGGGAGTGCCGGCTGTAATCGCCACAACTGACTTGTCAGACTTCATCTTATTTCTAAGATAATCTGTTGTAATTGAGCTGTAGTCCTCCTCATCAGGGAAATTAACAGTAGTTTTGCCTGTTTCAATATCAAACGGCATACACCAATGCCAGCTTTCTTTGTCGGTTTCAGCAGGCTTATAACCTTTACCTTTAAGAGTGTTAATATGAACAACAACAGGATGATCAATGTCTTTTACAGACTTAAAAGCCGATAAGCTCTTCAATATTGTTGCCGTCCTTGACATATACATAATCAAGCCCCATTGACTTGAAAAGATTACATTCAGCCTTGCCGTCTGTGTCACGAAGAAGTTTTAGATTTTTATAAAGTCCACCGTGATTTTCTGCAATCGACATTTGGTTATCATTTGCAACAATAATCAGGTTTGAATCCATTTCACCGGCAACATTAAAACCTTCAAGAGCCTCACCGCCGCTGATTGAGCCGTCACCGATAAGTGCAATAACATTACCCTTGCCGTTTGTTACATCTCTGCCCCTTGCAAGTCCGCAGGCAAGGCTGACAGAGGTTGATGTATGACCGACAGTAAACATATCGTGTTCGCTCTCTATGGGGCTTGCATAGCCTGTTACATCATCGTAATGCTCCTGTGCAATATATGCCTTTTTCTGCCTGTGAGGATTTTATGAGGATATGAGTGGTGTGATACATCAAACACAAACTTGTCCTGTGGTGAATCAAATACATAATGAAGGGCAATTGTAGCCTCTACAATACCGCAATTCGGGCCGAAGTGACCGCCGTGAACACTTGCACGGTGAAGTAAAGCGTCACGCATCTCCGATGCAAGAGCGTTAAGTTCATCAATACTGAGTTTCTTAACATCCTGCGGTCCGTTTATTTTTTCAATATACATCGTAATCAGAGCTCCTTATCATATAAATTTTAAATATAAATCAGAGATATCTCTCTTTAGCTATATTATATAACCTCAAGCTAACTTTAGGTCAAGAGTATTTTTAAAAAATTTATCTTTTGCATTCTTTTTTATGTATATCGTTACAACGCAATAGCATAACCCTCGACAGGTAACTATAATTGAAACAGGCACTTACATAAAATTGCAAGTGCCTGTTTCATGGCTGAGCCGGCGGGATTCGAACCCACGGGATGACGGAGTCAAAGTCCGTTGCCTTACCGCTTGGCGACGGCTCAGTATATATTCTGCTTTTATTGATTATTAAAAAAAGCCGCCAAAGAATTTCTTCAGCGGCTGTTGGTGACCCATCGGAGATTCGAACTCCGGACACCTTGATTAAAAGTCAAGTGCTCTGCCAACTGAGCTAATGAGTCAAATGGGGTGGAATGCCGGATTCGAACCGGCGGTCTCCAGTGCCACAAACTGGCGCGTTAACCAACTACGCTAATCCCACCATAAGTGGCGCGCCAAAAGGGACTCGAACCCCTGGCCTACTGCTTAGAAGGCAGTTGCTCTATCCAGCTGAGCTATTGGCGCATCAGTTGCTGACCTCAGTCAGCCTTTATATTATACCCATATACGGCATATTTGTCAACACTTTTTTGAATTTTTTTCATATTTAATTTTTAAAAAGTTTTTTCGGACAAAATCCGCCAAATTACGGCTTTCCGTATTTCTGAGCAAGTGCAAGATTCCTGTAATCGGGTTCAAATGAAACCTCTCTTATAAGCTTCACAAACTCAGGAAGTTGATACCGCTGATCTTCACTAAGCAATTCAATTTCTATTGTTGCCCTGTCATTCCAAAACGGATAAACATCAAGTTCGTAGTATGTGCTGTTATCGACAATGCAATATCTGTCTTTACTGATGATGCCTGTAACATACTGCCTTTGAGCAAGGTACGAGTCGTATTGTTCTTTTGAAATATAATTTTCAATTTCAATCCGCTTAATATCCGATATTTTGATTTTTACAGTTTTGATATATACAGCCTTGTCACCCTCTCTCCCTTTTGCGGATTCTGAAATATCCCTCCTCGGGAGTAGTGAGGTATGCCTGTGTAATAGGAATTCTGCGACAGGTTTTTATGCTGTTCAAAAATTCAATATCAGGATATTCAATCAAAAATTTTCTTTCAATTTCAAGCGGTTTCGGAATTCCGAGAAATGCGACAACCTCCTTGAGAAGTCTATTCAGCTTAGTATCAAAGTCGGTCGAATTATCAATAATTCTCAGATGCGGTGTGCCTGTCCACACAGCCATAACATCTGTGTCAACTTCTCTTGCTTTTTTCAAGACTTTCTTCTCTGCGGAAAATATTGGTTTCTTTTCCGTAATACTCTTCAGCACCGTCTGCAGAAGTCACAAGATGAAATACTGCGTCATAAGAGCTTCGTATTACATCTTCATTCAAATTGTGGATACCTGCATACTTTGCAAACTCATCTTCCGTAACATATGCTCTGCTGTCAAGCAATCCTCTGTCAAAAAGCAAAACCGCCTTTTCGCAATCCATATTTTTTGGCAATTTGCGTTTTTTCATTCTCCTCAGCAAGCTGAATTTCAAACAGTTCTCTGTGAAATTCATAGGAACCTACATTTTCGGGGGTTTTGCCCTCACTAAACAATCTGCTTGCAACCTCACCGATTGTAATTGTAGGAATATTAAGCTTTTTAAGCTCTTCGCTGATATATTTCAATGCGGAAGTCTTGCCACCGCAAGGTCCTCCCGTCAATACTATTTTTACAACTTCAGCCATAAAATCACCATGTAACTTATTAGATTAAGTATATATCCCAACAGCAATTTTTTTTATTCTGCAGAAGAACATTGTTGTTTGTTTTTGCCCTTTAAAAGATAATATCGGCAAAATGAAAGTTTCTTATGCAGTAAAATTCATATTATACATTAAAAAGCGTATAAATTATCATAAAAACGGTGAAATATGCTGTTATAACATTGACAAGTAGCGTGTTAAAGTGCTAAAATATGTGTATAACCAATGAGGTTTTTTCTTATATTGAAAGGAAGTATTTATGATGGAAAAGCAGAATATTGACTGGGCAAACATTGGCTTCGGTTATATGCCCATCGGTGAAAGATTTGTAGCTAATTATAAAGACGGTAAGTGGGACAACGGCAGTATGACAGCCGACACCACAATTACTATCAGCGAATGTGCAGGCGTTTTGCAGTATGCTCAGACTTGCTTTGAGGGTATGAAAGCGTACACTACCTGTGACGGCAGAATTGTTGTGTTCAGACCTGACCTTAACGGACAGAGAATGGAGGACAGCTGTAAGCGTCTTGAGATGCCTGTATTTCCAAAAGAAAAGTTTGTTGAGGCTGTTTGCAATGTTGTTAAGGCAAATGCCGATTATGTTCCTCCGTACGGCACAGGCGCAACACTTTATATTCGCCCGTATATGTTCGGCAGCGGTCCTGTAATCGGTGTTAAGCCGTCGGCAGAATATCAGTTCAGAGTATTTACTACTCCTGTAGGTCCTTACTTCAAGGGCGGTGCAAAGCCTATTACAATTAAGGTTTCAGACTTTGACAGAGCTGCTCCTCACGGCACAGGTCACATCAAGGCAGGACTTAACTATGCAATGAGCCTTCACGCTATTGTTACCGCTCATGCAGAAGGTTTTGACGAAAATATGTATCTTGACGCCGCTACAAGAACTAAGGTTGAAGAAACAGGCGGTGCTAACTTTATTTTTGTAACAAAAGGACAACAAGGTTGTTACTCCAAAGTCTAACAGCATTCTCCCTCAATTACCCGCCGTTCACTTATGTATGTTGCTGAGCATTATCTTGGTCTTGAGGTTGAAGAAAGAGAAGTTTACTTTGATGAAGTTAAGGACTTTGCAGAATGCGGCCTTTGCGGTACAGCTGCCGTAATCTCACCTGTCGGCAAAATTAACGACCACGGCAAGGAAATTTGTTTCCCGAGCGGTATGGATGAAATGGGTCCGATTACAAAGAAGCTTTATGATACACTTACAGGCATTCAGATGGGCAGAATTGAAGCTCCCGAAGGCTGGATTAAGGAAATCAAGTAATCAATTTTATACATATAACAAGACGGTCTGCGAGAACAGACCGTCTTTTATTTGCAGTTTTTAATTATATTGTTGTAGGCAACATCCACGGCAGATTCATCTGTATTGCAATGAAACACATAAAATTTTGTATGCCGAATAAGATTATCGAGATTTGAGAGCAAAGACATTCCATCTGACTTATTCACAAATTTGACAGTCGATTTGTAGAGCCTTTGTACAATCTCATTTGTGTCGGGAATTGTAACAAAATTATCGTCTGAGCGTTCTATGAATATTATAGCGCCTACAGGAACGGTTTCGTTGTTAGCAATTCCGCTTCCGCCGTCAAACGGAGTTCCGCAGCATAGCGGGACTTCGTTTTTAATTTTCACAACAGGCTTATCGTCATTGAGAATATGAGCTTTTGAGCCGAATCTTTTCAACCACATCTTTGTATGAGTGGATTTGCCGACGCCCGAATCGGCGGAAAACAAATACGCTTTTCCGTCAAAAACGAGTGCCGAGGAATGCACAAGCATAGCGCCACGGTGAATTATTTTGCGGTTAAAAATTGACGCCGTTGCAAATTCTTCGGCTTCATCAATGGTTGAACCTTCAACCATACGGCTCAACAGGGAATTTAAGTATGAGTCTGACGGTATTGCAGAAAAATCTGCACTTCTCTCCCCTTCATACAAAAACGGTTCGCACAATTTTTTAAGTAATCAAATTTTGGTTCAATTTCAACGATAAAATCAGCAATTAAATATTTTGGCAAAGCGTCCTCCGAAATAAAACAGACTCACAAAAAAGTGAGCCTGTTTTTTTATTGGTTAGTTTAAATGAACGATAAACTTCTGAATTTCCGTTGCGTCAACTACCGTGATGTCACCGTCGTTGTCATAATCGGCAAGATGTTTTTGCTCTGCCGAAAGTTCAACAATACCGACAACATACTTCTGGATAAGAGTTGCATCTAAAATATTAATCCCGCCATCCATATTAACATCACCGACATCATAAGCAGAAATGCCGTTAAACGGAATATTGTTAGCCTTTGCATATTTCTCGGCATAAGAACCGTAACTGCCCTTGATTGTTACATTCGGAGAGTTTCTGAAAGCATTAGAAGCAATAGAAGTCACGGATGTAGGAATATACACCTCAGATAATGATTTACATTCAGCAAAAGCACTCTTACCAATCGCACTTGTACCGGCAGGTAAATATACCTTGTCTAAAGAAGTACAATTGTAGAACATCTGATCGGTAATTTTACTCGGCACACAGTTAAAGGTAACAGATTTCAAACTTGTGCAATTCTGAAATACGGCAGAACCAAAATCTCTCACCCAAATAGGAATTGAAATTGATTCAAGTGAAGTACAACCGTAAAAAGAATCAGTACCGATTCTTCTAAGATATCTTGCTTCGTTAAGCCTGACCGATGTTATTGCGGTCTTTCCCACAAAGGCAAAATCAGAAATTTCCGATACAGACCAGCTTTGAAGCTTAAGCGGAAGAACAATATCGGTCTTATCACCTTTATATCCGGTTACGCTCGCATTACCGTCGGAAACAGAATATACAAAGCCGTCGGTTTCATATGAAGCCGCAGAAATTTGAAATGTAGAAATCAGTACCAACAAAAATGCGAAGATAAAAGCAGAAATCTTTTTTTATCGAAACAAAAACTGTTTATTCCTCTTCAAAGCCATCAACCTTATCTCCATTACTGTCTCCTACTTCCGGAACATCAGTTAAGCTTCCTACTAAAATTACATCCTCAAATTGAAACTTAACAAGCTCAAATTCAGGGGAGAAATATTCTTTTTCATAAATAACTCCTTAATTCATTCTGTATGTGCAACAGTTGCCTGCTGCACATACAAATTAAAATTTATTATGACTTGTTTGCAATATCATAAAATGTGAAGTAAACCGGATCGCTAAGTTTAACAGCCGAATTACCATCTGCATCGGTATACTGGATATATGTATAGAGTCTAAATACACAATTGTTATTACCTTTGACATTGTTAAAAAGAGTATAATACTGAAGTCTGTTCTTGTTATCAAGTTTACTATTATTAATCTGTTGTTTTACAGATTTAATATTAGAAGTGCCAGTTGTAATTTTTTGGATTGCATCACTTTTAGCATTTTCAAGAGCAGTCTTATCATACTTATTAGCATAATGATTCAAATCGGTTATACATCCAGTACCTGTCTCATTTTCATCAAGTTCTAACCTCTGAATAAGAACACCTGCCTTAACATTATTGCTGTTAGGATCAAATACACTAAGCTGTTTACCGTTATAGAAGAAGTTAAGTACAAAGTCAGCGTAAAGCTTGTCTTCACCTTTAACCTTAATGAAATCTTCATTTGTATCAAGTGTATTCATACTATCAGCGTCAAATCCGGCAAAATTGGAATTTGTATCAGCTGTCCACTGATTTCTTGTTACTTCCATAAACTGAGTTGAAGTATAAACATCCTTAACAGATGCAACTGGAGTTGAGCTTTCGCCATAAACAGGAACTATCCAACAGTTATCATACGCTACATAGCTGAAATTTCCTTCACTGTTGTATGCATTAATAACAAGATTTTTACAGTCCGGATCGGAGTAGATTGCCCAATACATAAACTGAAGTTCTTTACCACTATCTTTATCTTTATATGTTTTCGGAGCAGTGATATCATAATTATAAGTTCCGTCAGAATTTTGTTCATAGAACACTGAACCGTAAGGTAAGGCAATTGAACCACCTTTTTCGAAAGGAGTAAAAGCACCAGCTTTATTTATAAGCGGAGTAGGTCTACCGTCTTTATCACGGAAAACATTAAGGTAGATTGTTCTGCCTGACTGAGTTGAATTAACAACAGCTGAAGCTATTGACTTACTAACTGATGAATCAAAAGCGGTATTGCTATCAGGAGTCTCTTTCCAAGTAAGATTCTTTGTAAAGTTTGACTCATACGGTGCAAGAGAAAGGATAAAGCTATTTGTAAGAGTTACCTTTACAGAATGTGATTCTACACCTTCAACATTAGTAGTAGCCTCATCAATTGTGTATGATGAAGTATTTTCGGGATCAACATAACCAGCCCTGTTGTAATACTTTTGATTACCCATTCTGTCAGTATAAGAGAACTGAACCTTATACGGTACTTTAATAGAAGTAATGTCAGAATAGAAATTATAATATACTGTTCCCGCATTATCACCAATAAGAGTATTCTGATGTGTTTTACAATAATCATTAAACGAGAACGTATATTCTAATTTAGTTACAAGTCCATTTTTTCTGTCTCCGGTAACAACTGGTGTAGAAGTAGGTTTAAAAGCAGTTATATCTGTTGTGTTTTCAGCAGAATAGTAGCCATTGAAATTATAAAGGTTCTTTGTTGTTGTGTAAAGAGTAACAGTAATTTTAGCATCTCGCTGATCAGCAACTATCTCACTAATAGTTTTTTGATCAATTGAAGCAGTAGAATCAATTATACCTGAGTTGTAGTACTCTTTACTACCATCACTTGATTTTACAACAACCTGAATTTCGGTAGCGGCTTTACCGCCACCTGCATTTTCACCGTTGTACAATGAATGGTGGAAGGTCATTGAACCGCCCGGAGTCTTGATATAACGAGCAACCAAAACAACATTAGCATTTCGAGCTACCTGTCCTGTAGTCTTGTTAAGTTCAGATGGGTCATTAACAGCCTTATAAGTATCATCAATCAAACGATACCAACCAACGAAAGTGTAACCGCTTGTTGTTGAACTTGTTGCACCAACTGTAAACTTAAAGTTTTCAGAGTTATCCGAGGTTGTTTCCACATGAGTCAACCTAGCATCAGATTGATCAACTGGTGAAGTAAAGTAAGCTTCTGCAGCTGTATTTTTACCTGTAGCTGTGCCCTCAATAAATGTATCTGTCTTAACACCTGTCATTGTAGTAAAGCTGTCGAGGGTATCGGCATATTCAATTTTGATATCACCTGTAATTTTAGCTTTATCAACTGAATAGTACCAACGACCGTCGCAACGCTCACCCGGTTGTTTTATAGCTCCATCTCTGCCACTTGAATGGATAGATGACTCATAGTTGATTATAGCATACTTACCTGCATACTTGGTATACAGCAATTTAAATGAATCCCAATAACCGGAAATAACATCTGCGCTTGCACCGGAATCACTCATAAAATCTGCCGGAGCTGTATCCTGAGTAACAAGGTTTTCGAGTTGAGTGGATGATTTTGTAAGACCATACAAAAGTGCTGACGGAGGAAGTGCTGCGACTTTTTGATCTGCTTCATTGTAAATATACCACTTTGTAGCATATTGACCGAGGTAATTCGCAGTATCTTTGTAATAGTTAACATAACCATCAGAAACAATTGTTAAATATTCTGGTTGAGCTTTTACTGTATCAACAGTTACCGCATCATTACCCTTAATAATCGTACCAAATATATCTGTCGGTTTATCGTAATAATCGACAAACACTTCATATTTAGTATCATCAACTTTTGTTCCTGTCAATGTATCCTTCGGAACATTACCGGCTTCAGCCGAAGTATTATTATAAGTATGATACTTAAAACGATATACGATATTCTTAATATCAGCGACAGAATCACCGCTATTTACCTTTGACATATTTGCAAGATATTTAAAGTCATCATAGTCATATGTCTGGCAGTTCTTTGATTCTCTGGTCTTATCATTACCTGATACATGAACAAAATCCCATACATAGTTATTGAGGGTAATACCTTTAACAACATTAGATGCATCAGCACCTATATGCTTTGGAATCTGCATATATATACTACCTTCTGCATTGACCATCGGCTGTCCTGGATAATCGCCAAGAGCATGATCGGAATTGTAATAGGCATAACATGCGATTGTGTCACCCCATTTAGCTTTAGCGTCCATAAAGTTTTCTACATAGAATGTAACGCAGTCCGAATCATCCTTAAGAAAATATATAGGAGTAATTTCAATCGTTGATACATCAGCATAAACATCTTTTTTTACAGTAAAGGTGTATTCATACACATCACTTGTATGTGAATTGCCGGCTTGCTGTGTAAGTACTCCACCTGTAAAACCGTTGATACTGAATCCCTTAACATAGTAATCACTGCCCTTGTGACCTGCAAAGATTGCATCAGACTTAATTGTGGTTGTAACGGTTACTTTTGAGCCATAAGGAACTTTCTTAGCAGTAACACCCTGAGGATGACCGTCAAATTTACATGAATCAATTGCAGTAATAGTAGTAGTGTTATCCGGTAAAGTTACTTTAAGTTTAGTATCACCCAAGGCAGATGTTGTCTTACCGTAATATTTCTCTCGAACCGTACCGTCTTTACCAACAATATTTACGGTTGTATCAGAAGCACTATCTTTGGTAGCTTTTACCGTATATGTTTTAGCAGTCGGGTCGTAGATGATTTTTTATATCTCCGATATATTCAGAATTTTCATTTTCAATGCTCATCCTACCGAATACATATTGGGTATTATCTGCATTAAAAATTTCTTTACTGGTGGTGACAAGACTTAAATCAACAGGATTATCAGGATTTACACCGGCAAGTTTATCCTTTGGTGTCATGTTCTTATAATAGTTAGATGTTGAAAAAGCAAAAATACAGTTGTTTATAATGTTCTTTGTTAAGAGTTACTATATATTTTCCGTCTTTTTTATAAACATTATACTTTCCATATCCTGCTTGATTATATCCCTGCTGTCCTTCCCAACTTGTTGGGTTGTTAGTGCTACCATACAAAAAGTACATATCATTCACGATTGTACCTGAATCTTCTACTTTAAAGTTAGCTACTACGGTTGTGTTGTTGCTGACTGTAATTTTATACGGATTAGCTGTTGAAGAAGCTGATATACCGTTTACAGTCCAACCGGAAAGAGCGTAGCCATCGTTTGGTTTTTGCAGTGAATGTTACTTCATCGCCCTCGGTTACTGTTGCAGGAGAATTGAGTGAAGTTGTTCCGTTCGTTGCAGAAACAGTACCGGATTTATTGTCACTTGAACTGAATGTTACTGTGTATGTGTTTGCGGTACGGAATGTTACATTTGTTATGGTAACATCCTGATCAGGCATTTTAAATGTTGCGGAGTTGCCACTTACGGTGGTTTCAATTGAGTACTGTCTTTACCCACAACAGTTACTGTGTCAAGAATCTGTCCTTGCGGAATCGAGGTTGCAGTAACAGTAACCGTTTCGCCGGCTGTAGCTGTTTCCTTATCAACAGACGCTGATACACCGTTTGCTACAGTAACAGTATGAGGAAGTGCTGTTGTATACCAAAGTTTATATTCGTTATTTCTTGTATCAAGCCAAAAAGTGGCAACAGATGTAGTTTGGTTATTAATATAGGTAAGGGTTTTAGTATTATCTGTACTACCGATTATTTCAAGAGTAGATTTATCATCTGTAGAATTTAAAACCTTTGGTGTATTATCTGTTTGATTATCTTTACTACCGTACTTATTAGATGATGAATCTATAATGTAGAAATACTGCTCTAAGTTTTTACTACCAACTTTTTTCTGACCACTGCTTAGGTGTGTATTTTGACTCGTAATAGTACAAACCTTCAGTATCTGATTCAGTAAACTTATATGTTTCATCTTTTGAATCTACCCAAGTATCTGAACCGTCTTGTTTAACACGACCTGCAAGATAATATTTAACAGAATCAGTTACTGTAAAACTAACCTCGGTGCTTGTGACAGGCGAATAACCATCCGCTGAAACTGTGACCGTATACTTGTAAGTGCCGGCTACAGTCGGGGGTTACTGTAAGTTTGTTATTATCCTGTACTACAGTAGCATCACCGCCGGAAGTCTTAGTAAATGTATATTTGAGATTTGTAGAAATGGGGTTATCAGCTACAGCTGTGAGAGTAACAGAATCACCTACTTTAACAGTTTCAGATGAAGCTGTAAGTGAAGCGCTATCTGCTACAGGGTCAGAATCAAAATAGTAAGACCAAGTACCATTACTATTATCTATAGCCCAATCCTTATAAGTTTCAGTTGTCATAGTGTAATAGTTCATACCAGAAGGTATATCTGAACAACTTTTAGAATAGTCCCACTCCTTAGTGTAATCATTATTATATCTCAAAAATTGAACAACATTATAAGTAGTATTAGAATCAAGCTCACCCTTGTATATAGGTTTGTTTTCATCAACTTTAGTCATCGTAATTTTATGCCAATTATTGCTACTATCCTGAACATTTAACCTAAAATTTGCACCACCCTCTTGCCATTTTATACTAGGTGTAAAATAAATTTCAGAAAGACCACTAACAGTAGCATTAACTGTTGAAACAGTGCCGATAAGCATTGTTGACAGAAGCATCATTACCGCAAGGATGACGGAAACAGTGCTTCTGCCTAAATGAGAATTTTTTGTTTTCATAAATATTACCTCCATAACCGAATATTTTGGTTTTGGTTAGGTTCGGGGTCGACCTTTACCGCCTGACCAACGGTGAAATATAATCGGCAAAGCCACGGGATTTTGTTGTTAATTTACAAAAAGTGCCGTGTCTTTAGCTAAAAAATGTGTCCTTGAGCTTGTTTTCAGTCAAAATGTGAACACTAACCCATATTTTTTATAGTAGATTGTACCATTTTAGATTGATTTTTTCAATTAGGTTGCAATAATTTTATTGTGTTTGTTTAATGTGATAGTTTTGTGTTTGTTTTTACATTCAGTTTTGCCGTTTTGACAAGATATTTTTATGTTATGCACAAGTTATGGTGCGTTTTTTGTAGAATTCGTCTATATATCGGTGTTTTTAATTATTCCGATTAAGAAATTGTTATGCCGTGTGTTACAAATTTAATAATGTTATTTTGCTGAAAGTTCAATATTTGAATGTTGTACAGTAACATTGTAAAATCAGTTTGACGGAAAATTTTCCGCCTTTGCGTGACGGCAGTCCGACGGACACAGCTACGGGTAACCGTGCATAGTTTAATATACAAATAAAAATGCCCGACTGCGGTGTCGGGCATTTTGTTTGAGATTATATGATTTTGATTATTTATCCTTACTTAAAAGCATACGGTCGTTTTCAAGCTTTGAACCGCTTGCTTTTTCAAACATTTCGAGGAGGTGTTCAACCGTAAGATTTTTCTTTACTTCGCCTGAGATATCGAGGATAATTTTGCCGTCACTCATCATAATAAGACGGTTGCCGTGAGTAATTGCGTCATGCATATTATGAGTTACCATAAGTGCAGTAAGGTTGTTTTCGGCAATGATTTTGTCGGAAAGCTCAAGCACCTTTGCGGCTGTTTTCGGGTCAAGGGCTGCTGTATGCTCGTCAAGCAGGAGAAGCTTTGGCTTTTTGATTGTTGCCATAAGGAGTGTTATTGCCTGACGCTGACCGCCAGAGAGAAGTCCTACTTTTGAGGACATTCTGTTCTCAAGTCCGAGGTCGAACTCTGCAAGCATCTGACGGTAACGGAATCTTTCGTCAGCCTTTACGCCCCACGAAAGTCCTCTTTTCTTGCCTCGTCTTGCGGCAATTGCGAGGTTTTCTATAATTTCCATATCGGCTACCGTGCCTGTCATCGGGTCCTGAAATACTCTGCCGAGGTACGGCGCTCTTTTATGCTCGGGCAATGCGGAAATATCCTTGCCGTCAATGAATCTGACCGCAGTCAACAGGCCACACGCCTGCAATTGCGTTGAGTGTTGTTGATTTGCCTGCACCGTTACCGCCGATTACCGTACAAAAATCGCCGTCATTGAGGGTGAGATTAACTCCGCAGAGTGCCTGTTTTTCGTTTACTGTGCCTTTATTAAAGGTTTTCCATACATTCTTGATTTCAAGCATTCTTAACCCTCCTTCTGTGCGTTTTTAGCATTCATTTTTGCAACTTTCTTGAATGAAGTCTTTCTCTTTTTCTGGAGATACGGAACTGCAAGGAAGATTGCAACGATAATTGCCGTGAAGAGCTTTGTATCGTCTGTCGGCATCTTGAGCCAGAGGACGATGCCCATTGCGATATAATAAAGAATACCGCCGACAATTACAAAGACCATTCTGATGATGAAATTCATGTGCTTGCGGAAAATTGCCTCACCGAGAACTTCACCGATGATTACAGCGGCAAGACCGATTACGATTGCGCCTCTGCCCATGTTGATATCCGCAAAACCCTGATACTGAGCAAAAAGTGAACCCGAAAGTGCAACGAGTCCGTTTGAAAGTGCAAGAGCAATTACCTTTGTAAAATTGATGTTAATGCCCTGTGCCTTGCTCATTGCAGGGTTTGAACCTGTTGAACGGATTGTTGAACCCTGTTCCGTGCCGAAATACCAATACATTGCGGCAATTACAACGGCACAAATTCCAAGTCCTACGAGAATTGCCATATTTATATTGCTTGCAGAAACAACAAGCGTATAGTTTCTGTAGCTGATTGGGAGGTTTGATTTTCCCATAATATTCAGGTTAATTGAATAAAGAGCAATCTGTGTGAGGATACCTGCGAGAATGTCGGGGATTCCGAGAAGCGTGTGAAGAAGTCCAGTTACAAGACCTGCCGCAAGACCTGCAAGGATTGCTACGATGATTGTTGCCCAAACGGGACAGCCGTTGATGAGCATAACTGCGGTTACTGCACCGCCTGTTGCAAATGAACCGTCAACGCTGAGGTCGGCAAAGTTCAAAAGCTTAAAGGTGAGAAATACACCGAGTCCCATAAGTCCCCAGATTATACCCTGAGCAATATTACCCGGAAGTGCGGATAAAAAGCTCATTGGATTAAGAGAACCGAAGTAGTTTGCTAAAAAATCCATAAAAACCACCTATACATAAAATATCGGGGTGTCGCTTGCACGGCACCCCTGCCAATATTATTTTTCCGAATATGAATTATTCTGCTTTGATTTCTGTGTAACCGTCGGGAACTTTGATTCCGTATGTGTCACAACGATCTTTGATATATTCTTTTGTTACATTCGGAGCAGCCTCAACCTTCATCTTTGTGATGTCCTCGCCCTTTACAAGAATGTTGCAAGCCATTTCGCCTGTTTTTCTGCCGAGTTCATCATAGCTGATTGAAAGTGTTGCAACACCGCAGCCCTTGCAGATGCCTTCTTCGCCGGCAACAACAGGAGTTTTTGCGGCTGTGGCAACATTGTCGATGATACCTGTGTTAGATGCCGCTGTGTTATCTGTCGGGATGTAAAGAACATCGCTCTCGTCACAGGCAGTCTTTGCAACTGCAGCAACATCGTTTGAATCTGCAAATGAATATGATTTTACAGTATAGCCTGCATCCTTGAAATAAGGAGTGATTGTATCGCACTGATACTTTGAGTTAGCCTCAGCCGAACAGTAGAGGATTCCGACATTCTTTGCATCGGGGGAAAAGCTCCTTGAGCATTGCCGCCTGCTGATCAAGCGGAGCAAGGTCTGTTGTACCCGAAACATTCATACCCGAAACGCCGTTCCAATCAGACTTGTCAAGCGCTGTGCCGTAGTCTGTGATTGAAGTACCGAGAATCGGAATATTCGGTGTTGCTGTGTATGCTGCCTGAAGTGCGGCAGTACCGTTGCCGAGAATAAGGTCATAGTTTGAAGAAACAAACTGGTTACAGATTGTAGCGCAGGTTGCGGAATCGCCCTGAGCGTTCTGCTCGTCAAACTTTACATTGTCTGCACCGAGTTTCTCAGTAAGATAATCTTTAAAGCCTTTTGTTGCCGCATCAAGAGCCTCGTGCTGAACAAGCTGACAGATACCGATATTGTAAACCTTACCGTCCGTGCCTGAATTATCTGCCTTCGAGCTTTCTGCAGAACCGCCACATCCTGCAAATGCGAGTGACATAGAAGCCGCCGCAAGAGCAACTGCGACAATTTTTTAGCTTTTTCATTTAAATTTCCTCCTAAGCTTTCAGCACTTTCACGCTGTAAAGCATCATATACTTCTGCACTTTTATGCAATAAAGTGTTTTAACAACATAAATTATAATACAAAAAAAACGAAATTTTCAATAGCTTTCACCAATTTTTATTGCAAATAACTGAAATAAAAGTTTGTTTTTGGTTATTTTGCCACCACATTTTCGTCACCAAGCTGATATTTGAGTTCTTTTATCATTACAGGATTGATATCAACCCACATTGACGAGGGGCTTTCACCTTTCTTTTTAGTGTCGGTAAGATAGAAAATAACAGGCGTTCTGCCGTCAAAAATGTCAAGAACACGCTTTTTGCACGGTTGTATTTGTCGGTATTGAGGTCATCAATACGCAAATACAGTGCAGATGGCTTTTGTGTATCAGTTTTCACGGCTTGCATCTGATAATTTTGCAAAAAATGTTCTGTGTTTTTTATTGCAACAGGGTTATTTTTGCAATCCTCGTTTGTACGGGCAGACGCTATGGAATCGCAGATGATTTTCGGCTCTTCGTTTTCTTTTAAATTAACAGTTCCACGGAACAGCAACGCACCGCCTGCACCGAGAAGGGCGGAATATTTTTCATATACATTCGGGAAAATCACAATTTCAAGCATTCCGTATCTGTCCTCGGCATTGACAAAAGCCATAATCCTGTTATTTTTTGTAAGCTGGGTTTTCAGCTTTGCAACTATGCAGACAAGGCTGACTTTTTTCCCGTCAAAATACATACCGCTGTCATTATTGATTATATCGCCCGTTTTGTCGGCATGGATTGCTTTTGAAAAAGTTGTGTATTCATCGAGCGGATGACCGCTGAGATACATTCCTGCAATTTCGTTTTCCATATGCAAAAGTTCAGAAACGGGAAATTCGGGCAAATCGGGAATTTGGGGCTTTGATGATTGAACATCAACCTCTGCGTCATCAAAAACGACATCTGACCGCCCGCATTTCTTCTGCTTTCATACTCAACATCATCAAGAACGGTTTTACTGATTGCGAGCAATTGTCTGCGATTTGCTCCGAGTCCGTCAAATGCACCGCATTTTATCAGACTTTCAATTGCTCTGCTGTTCATATTTCTGCCGTAGAGCCTTTTGCAGAAATCGAAGAAATCTTCATAAGGATTGTTTATGCGCTCCGAGATGATTTCATCTATGAAATTTCTGCCGAGATTTTTAACGGCAAGAAGTCCGTAACGGATATCGTTTCCGCTGACCGTAAAATGAAGATTGCTTTCGTTGACATTAGGCGGTAATACACGGATTCCGAGGCGTTTGCACTCAGTGATATATGACGCAAGTTTATTTTGATTATCAAGAACACTTGAAAGCAGAGCCGCCATATATTCACGGGGATAGTGGCATTTGAGCCATGCAGTTTTGTAGGAAATGTTGGCATATGCTGCAGCATGGGATTTGTTAAATGCGTAGTGTGCAAAGCTTTCCATTTCATCATAAACGGAAATTGCCGTTTTTTCATCAACCCCACGGCGAATGCATCCTTCAACTATGATATTTCCGTCATCATCAGTAAGACCGTGAATGAATATTTCACGCTCCGACTCCATTACGGCAAGTTTTTTTTCTTGCTCATTGCACGGCGCACTATGTCTGCTCTGCCGAGACTGTAGCCTGCAAGCGTTCTGAAAATCTGCATAACCTGTTCCTGATAAATTATGCAACCGCTTGTAACTCCGAGAATTTCCTTTAAAAGCGGATGTTTGTAAAATATGCGACGGATTGTGACGACAGTCAATATAAACAGGAATGCTGTCCATAGGTCCGGGACGATAGAGTGCCGTAACGGCTATAAGATCCTCAATTCGCTCCGGTTTTAGCTGAGTGAGAACATTTTTCATTCCTTGGCTTTCAAACTGAAACACACCCTCCGTGTATCCTTTTGAAAACATTTCAAAAAACCTTTTTTATCGTTTTCATCAACCATATCGGGATTATAGTCGGGATTTTTATGTTTTATCTGCTTTTCTGCATCATTGATTACGGTTAAGTTTCTGAGCCCGAGGAAGTCCATTTTTAAAAGACCGAGTTCTTCAAGTGCCGTCATGGTTAACTGTGTTACAACATTATCGTCATTTTTTGACAGCGGAACATAGTCGCTGACGGGCTTATCGGTGATTACAACTCCTGCGGCGTGCATTGTTGCGTGACGAGGCATTCCCTCAATGCTCATTGCAACATCAAGCAGTTTTTTATCTGCGGATCGTTATTGCAGCGACTTCTCAGATCGGGACTCAGTTTCAGCGCTTCCTCGATTGTCATATCATGCTCCATAGGAACAAGCTTTGCAACAGAATCTACTGTCGCATACGGAATTTCAAGCACCCTTCCGACATCTCGGATTGCACCTCTTGCCGCCATTGTACCGAACGAAATTATCTGTGCAACATGATCTTCGCCGTATTTACGCACAACATAGTCGATAACCTCTCCCCTGCGTTCCTTACAAAAATCGACATCAAAATCGGGCATACTGACTCTTTCGGGATTGAGAAATCTTTCAAAAAGGAGATTGTACTTTATCGGATCGATTGCGGTTATGCCTATGCAGTAGGCACAAAGTGAACCTGCACCCGAGCCTCTGCCGGGTCCGACAGGAATTTGGCATGATTTTGCGTAGCTTACAAAATCATTTACAATGAGGTAGTAATCTACAAAACCCATTTGCGACACCGTGTTGATTTCATATTCAAGTCGGTCAATCAGACTTTGTCGGGATTCTCACCATAGTGTTTATAAAGCCCCTCATAGCATTTTCTTCTGAAATAATGCAGATGATCTTCGTTATTAGGAACATCAAATCTCGGAAGCTTGCGTACACCGAATTCAAAATCCACATTGCACATATCGGCAATTTTCTGTGTATTGTCGATTGCTTCGGGGTAACTTGCAAACACCTCACGCATTTCATCTTCTGTTTTAAGATAAAATTCCGAAGTTTTGAACTCCATTCTGTCGCTGTCATTGACTGTTCGGTTGGTCTGAATACAGAGAAGAATATTGTGAACCGTGCTGTCCTGTTTTCGATATAATGACAATCGTTTGTTGCAACAATGTCAACACCGATTTCACGGGCAATTTTTATAAGGCTTGGAATTATCCTTTTCTGTTCCTCAATTCCGTGGTCTTGAAGCTCTATCAAAAAGTTCTCACTCCCGAATATATCACGGTAAAATTCTGCCTTTGACTTTGCACCGGCATAATCCCGTCAAGGAGCTTTTGAGGAATTTCACCCGCCAGACAGGCAGAGAGGCAGACTAAGCCCTCATGATACTCGGCAAGGAGTTCATCATCAATTCTCGGCTTTGTATAGAATCCTTCCGTAAAACCCTTTGACACAAGCTTGATAAGATTCTGATAGCCTGTATGATTTTTGCAGAGCAGAACCATATGATAGTATTTTCCATAGGATGAGGTCTTGTCAAAACGGCTTTGCGGTGCAACATACACTTCACAGCCGATTATCGGCTTTATGCCCTGTTTTTTGCATTCCTTATAAAAATCGACTGCACCGTACATTACACCGTGGTCGGTGATTGCGAGTGCAGTCATTCCTTTTTCTTTTGCGGCTTTTGCAAGTCTGCTCAGACGGCAGGCACCGTCAAGAAGACTGTATTCTGTATGAAGATGTAAATGTGTAAATGCCATTTTACTCACCTGTTGCTTTTGCCTTTATTTCACCGTCTGAAAAACGGAGTGTAAATTCATCTCCGCTGTTCAGCATTTTTGCGGAATTTACCGCCTTACCGCCTTTTTCGGCAATCGAATAACCTCTTGAAAGAATTTTAACGGGGTTGAGTCCTTCAAGTTTTCCGGCTGTCTTTGTGATATCGGCTGTTTTTTATTTATTGTTTCCTGAACAAAATGCTGTATTTTCGTTTTGCAAAGTTCAAGAGATTTTTCATATTCAAAAATTCTCTGTTGTGGTGATACAACGGACAGTCTTGTTTTTAATTCTGTAAGAGCATTATATTCCTGCCTTAATTTCAATGTTGCCATTGACGAAACATACTGCTTATGCGATTTATAGTAATCAACAAGCTCCGCAGTATCGGGAACTGCAAGCTCTGCCGCCGCAGACGGAGTCGGCGCTCTGAGATCGGATACAAAGTCACAGATTGTAAAATCGGTTTCATGACCGACAGCGGAAATTACGGGAATTTTACAGTTGTATATTGCATAGGCAAGGTTTTCATCATTGAACGCCCACAAATCTTCAATTGAACCGCCGCCTCTGCCGATTATGATAACATCACAGGCGTTGTATTTATCAAGTTTCTGTACGGCGTCAATAAGTTGAGCGGGAGCATTCTCGCCCTGAACAAGTACGGGACACATAATTATGTCGGCAGACGGAAATCTTCTTGAAAGAATGTTGCGGATATCCTGTACTGCCGCACCTGTGGGAGAAGTAATTACACCTATTGAATTCGGAAACGGCGGAATTTTCTTCTTATGTTCGGGAGCAAAAAGTCCTTTTTCGGCAAGTGACTTTTTAAGTTGTTCATATGCAAGCGAAAGCGCACCTATGCCGTCGGGCTGCATATCTTCAATATAAAGCTGATACTGACCTGTGGGTTCATAGACTGCAACTCTGCCACGGCAGATTACTTTCATTCCGTCGGTCGGTCTGAACTTTAAATTACGGGCATTGCCGGCAAACATTACAGCTCTTATAACGGATTTTTCGTCTTTGATTGAAAGGTAGATGTGTCCGCTTCTGTAGTGGTCGGTAAGGTTTGAAATTTCACCCGTAACAAAGACAAAATTCAGTCTTGCGTCATTTTCAATAATTGACTTTATATAGAAATTCAGTTGTGAAACACTTAAAACTCGTGGTTTGCTAAACTCGGGTGTGTACATCGTTATACTTCCTGTATCCTAAATATGCAATTCCTGCCGAGTTATCTGCCGAAAACTGCGGCGGTGCGAATATTGCATTGTATTTTTCTTCAAAAGAATTTTTTATTATTTGATTTGACATTACTCCGCCTGCAAAGAGCAATGGAAGTTCTCCGTATTTTTCAAGCAGTCGCTTGGTCATTTCGGACAAGGTCTGTTCAATATATTTAAGACAGAATGCCGAAACATATTCGGGAGATTTGCCTTCGACAATCAGCTTTTTAGAAAGATTTTCAACTCCGCTCAGGCAACAATCGCAACCCTTGAGAGTTGGTTTCACCTTGATTTTTTCTGTATTTTTAAGGGCAAGCTGTTCAAGCTGAGGACCGCACGGAAATTTTAAACCGAGCATAAGTCCTGTGCGGTCAATCGCCTGTCCTGCATTAAGGTCGTGTGTGTGCCGCAAGTTCAACGGAAAAGCCCGTGCCGAAGCCCTTGGCAAATACTGCCTCGGTAGTTCCTCCGCTGACATGGAAAGCGATAAACTGCTTATCAAACAGATCTGTCCTCTGCGAGCCAAACAGCGCCGCCGAGATGTGTCCCTCCTGATGCGAAAAGGTGTAGAGAGGGATTTTCATTGCGGAAGATAAAAATTTTTGCCGTGTTCTCTCCAACGGTGAAACACGGCATATATGAGCCGTCAACAGGTCTTGGACGGCTTGACGCCGCAATTGCGGCTATTTTGCTTGTATCAACATCTTTCAAAAGTTCTTCAATAAGCGTGTGCAGCTGTGCTGTGTGGTGAAACACAGCGTCACTCTGACGAAGTCCGAGCTGACCTTCTTTTACGGGAAGAAGTTTTTCTGCTGAACCATTTCGCCCGTTTTGCTGTCGTAAAGGGCGGTTGATGTTGTGTAATTTGAAGTGTCAATTCCGAGAAAAAAGCTCATATCACTTCTCCGACTTTCCCGAAAATTCACGGGAATATGTACCGAGAATACCGTTTACAAATTTGCTCTCGTCGATTGTATATTTCTTGGCAAGTTCAACAGCCTCGTTGATTGAAACGCTCTGCGGAACATTGTCGAGATACTTCATCTCATAGATTGCAAGGCGAAGAATAGCAAGCGACGGCTTTGAAATTTTGAAAGAGTCCAGCCCTTTTTCAGGTGGCTTGAAATGATTTCGTCAATCTCCTCACGCTTGTCCTCAATGCCGGAAACTACAGCCTGAGCATATGCGCAAACACCGCCTACAAACATTTCCGAATTATCATCTATTGTTTCTTCAAGAGGCTCATCGTCAAAAGACTTTGAAAACAAAAGCATAAAAGCCTGCTCTCTTGACTCACTTCTTGTGAGATTAACCTCTTCTTCAAAGATGTCACTTGTTTCAGCGTCATTTACTTCAATTTCATTTAATTCATTGTTAATTTCGTTATTCATAATAAACCCAACTTTTCGTTAAATTACAATATCACTAAAATCATATCATTAAGATTCAAATCAGAGTAACTCCCTAATTTACTTACAAGATTATACCATAACTGAAAATGAATGTAAACAATAATTAACAAAGATGTCCGTTAAAAATCATTTACTTTTTTAACTTTCCTCGCAACCGAATCAGGTTGATTTTATGCACAAAAAAAAGCAGAGGACACTATGCCCTCTGCTAATTTCATGCCCCTATTACCGATATATCGTCATAATCAACCTCATAATGAGTAACCACGGCATCGTCAATAATCAGAACAGATGTATCGTCAAGCTGAGATTTCGGAACAATTACCGACACACCTTGATCGCTTATATAGCAAAGGCATTCTGAAAATCCTTTGGCTTTGACAATACTTTCAATGCTGTCCTGAATTGTAAAGGTTTTTAGAAGCTCTTCAACATTCTTTTCAGCCTCGCTTTTGTCGGCATCAGACGAGCTTTCAAGATTGAAAATTTCTTTTTGCATCATCAATTATTTTATCCTGAGTTGCCTGCCGCTTTGTCCTTTCGGCTGAAAAATAGCTTTTGCTCTCGTTTGAAAGTGCCGCCGTCTGCTGTACCTCATCATCCGACGCCGAAGCGGTTGCACTGACATATGATGCCGCTCCGAGTTCTTTGGCACTTTTGGGAGTTTTTGCCCCGAAAGCTGCCAGTTTATGTACACAGCCGCTGAAAGTGCAAGCACAAGTGATGCAAAAACGATATATTTTTTCTTAGATTTCATATTACTCCCGACCTTTATTCTGATAATTTTGTAATACATACTTTTGCTGTTGAAATATCAAGCGCTTTAGTGACTGCATCGGTGACACGCTCGACCACAACAGGATCATCACCGCCTTCACACACTACAAGCACTCCTCTATCAAAGGTTCAATTTCCTTTGTTTTTGTGGTGCTGTTGTCAAGATAAACATATTCAACGGAATTTTCCATTGTAAGCAACACTTCCGTCTTGCCTGCTCCCTCAATTTTTGAAATCACCGTCTGCAAATCATTTTCTATTTTTGTGCTGTATGTTTTTACGGAAAATGCTTCATCTCCTTTTCCTGATGTCAAAGAACCGAAATCAACCCAGTTTGAAAGAAATATTAAGCCTATGCCGATAAGACCGACAACGATTATGATATTTCTTATTTTTTACTGTCGAGCATTGATTTCAGCTTTGAACTTGTTTTGTCTTCCATAATTCACTCCGTCATAATGTTTGGTGTAATTCCGAAATTGTCATAAACAATTGACGATACAAGATTTGTGTACCGAACAAATTCTTTGTCTATATATATGCTGATTGACGCTATGATTATGCCGTTGTTTTCAACTCTGCTCAAAATTATGTCACACGATTTGATTGTTATATTATTCTGTAAAAGAAGATTTTTTAATGCAGTTTCAAGATTTATCTCCGTCTGCTTTATAACGGCATTGCTATATGCCTCATCATCTGTCGATATTTCTTTTGCAGAATTTTGCTTTTTCTCAATATCGGTATTAAATGACGATACGGCATTTTTTACGGGAACAACCATACAGCAGATAATAAAAGCGCCTAAAACAAGGCTGATGATTTTCTTTGTACTGCCGTCTGTAACAAAGGTCTGAACAAGCGAGCATATTAACGCAGACGCACACATTACAACAACAACCGTAAAAAGTCCGCTCATGATGAACCTCCGCCAAGCATAATTACCGCCGCCGTTGAAAGAATGTAAATTGACATAATGCACAGCAAAACGGCTATGAGAGTTGAAAACACAGACGATATGTTTTCAAGCAGTTTTGCCGGACCGTTTAGATTGAGAACCTCTGCCGTTGATTTGCCGATCCAAAGGGTGAACATCCACATTACTCCCTGCAAAATCACAGGCATAAACACAATTGTAACGGACAGAATCACTATTATTCCTATTCCCGATTTCAAAAGTCCGATACTGCCCTGAACTACCTTGTAGGCATCCGAAAGTGCCGAACCGACTATCGGAATAAATGAATTGAGGGTAAACCTTACAGCACGGGTTGAAACATTGTCAACCGAAACGCTTATAAGCTGTCTGAATGTCAGCACGGCTGTGAAGATTGTCATAGCAAAGCCCAAAAGCCACTTTACACTCTTTGAAATCATTGACATAAAACCGCTGAGATTTACGGACGGCGATACGGATGATGTTATGGACAGACCGAGGAACATATTGAGCAGAGGAACGATTATTTTTGATGAAAGCTGTGACACACCCTCCCCTGCCCCTATCATAACGGCATAGTATGATACCGAACCTGCCACAGAACCCGAGCTTGCCATAATTACAGCCATAACAGGAACATAGGCGAGCATTATATTTGATGCGGTGCAGATTACCGAACCCGTTGATGCGATGACTCCGACAGCGGGGACTACTGTGGCACAGGTTATACAGAGCGTTGCGGTTATATTCAGCGAGTTTGAAATATCACAGGAGAGCGAACCGTTGTAGGCGCTGATTACGGAACAGAGCAAAAGCAGGGCGGTTATATTGACAAGACCTTTGAGCGGTGAAGAAATGTTGCCGAGTGCAAGCGAGAGAATTTCGCCCATTACATTTTCAAAAGACAGGTTGGCAAGCTTTTGAAAAATTCCCCAGATCAACGCCCATATTCTGAAGGCTTTGCTTTATATCGTCGGACAGCGAATCAAAAACATTTGACATATCATAAATCATTTCACCTTCTTCAGCGTTTGCACAGACACATGAAAGGGCGATAAGCACAAACACGACAGTAATTATTACAACACTTTTTTTCACTTCTTCACCTCAATTGCCTGCAAGTGACAACACGGTTTTTAAAATATCCGAATAAAGCGGAAGTGCCGTTACCGTGACCATAATTTTTCCGGCAAGCGAAACATTTGATGCAAGCGACTGACTGCCCGAATCCTTGCAGGTATTCACAGCGAACTCGGTGACAAGGCATATTCCGATTGATTTCAGCAGAATTACTATGTAGTCAATGCTTATTCCCGATGACGCTATGATTTGATTGATTGTTGTAACGATAGCCGAAACCTGAGTAAGCACGCCGATTAAAATAATAACGGAACAGCTTATACCGAGCATTACGGAAATTTCCGCATTTTTCGGTTTGAGCATTACGCAGATTATTACGGTCACAACGGCGAGTACGGAAATTGACAGAATATTCATATTAAAAACCGAAAAGCTGTTTTATTGTGTTGAACAGAGTGCTGATTTGCGTTATTATCAGCGTCAACACAACTATAAGTCCGGCAAGCGAGGTCAGCATTGCCTGCTCCTCTCGACCGCTTCGTATGAGAAGTTGGGTAAGAACCGCAACAATTATGCCTACAGCGGCAATTTTGAAAATAAGCTCAACATCCATTACTACCTCTAAATCATCATAAGGGCGATTGCACTTCCTGCAAAAAAATCCCATTGTTTTATATAGCTTTGATTTTTTTGTTATGGCATCAAGGGCTGATGAAAGCTGTTTTGAAAATGACACCTCGTAGAGTTCAAGATGTTTTAACTGCCCCTCTGTATCGGTTTTTCCGAGCTGACCTCCGAAATCGTTCAGCATTGAAATGTCGGATTTTGAAAGCGGTATTTCAGAAGATAATTGTTTTACCCTTTCAAGCCACAATTCGTCAAAAGGTCTGTCACATTCTGAAAAAAGCAATAAATCAAGGTTTGAATTTTCTGCACAGGAATTAACCAGAGTGAAGATATCATCACCGCTGTAGCGAAGATTTGTTGCAAGCAATGATATAAATTCCGTGAATGATTTCAGAAAATCTCTGCGTTTGTACAACCTACCCGACAAAACAAAACCTATCATTGTACCCGTGCAGACAACAAGCAAACATCCTATGAGTTTAAACGGCAAAGTTGTCACCTACCTGCGATATTTTCACAATTTCACCTGCGTGGGTTCGATTTGACAGAAACACAAGCATTTGAAATGCCCCTGTTTTCATGAGAGAAACCATGTTTGCTTTCTGTTTCAGTTCGTATTCATTTGCACAATGCGTTGATGAAATTATCCGAACTCCGCAGTTGACCGACTTTTCTACGGCATAGATATCTTCTTTTGAGCCGATTTCATCGCAGATGACAATTTCGGGTGCCATACTGCGGATTGCGTGAAGCATTGCCTCGCTCTTGTTGTATGAATCATAGACATCGCACATTCCGATATCATTCTGAAATTTCCCCGATGCCGTACCTGCAAGCTCTCCTCTTTCATCAATCAGGGCAACATTCTTCTTGCCCTTGGTTGACAAAAGTCTTGCAAGGTCACGAAGTACGGTTGTTTTTCCGCTGCAAGGAGCTCCGCATATGAGAACACCTCCCGAAACGGCAATTATCTTATTATAAAGAGAATCCGCACAACCCTTATGCTCCCCTTGCTATGCGGACATTGATTGATGTTATGTCACGGATATTCACAATTTTTCCGTTGTTTACGACCGCTGTTCCGCAGATTCCTGCCCTGTGACCGCCGTACATCGTGACAAAGCCGTTTACAATTTCGTTTTGTCTGTTATACACGGAGTAGTTGCAAATGTTGTTGAAAGTATCGACAATATCGGCTTTTGACACAACAAGCATTGCACCGTCAAGGATTGTATTGCTAAGTCCGCCGTTTTGCGTTAAGTAGTATGTATTGTCGGGACAAACAAGTGCAAGCGGTCGTGAAAGCCGCAGTCTGATTTCCTGAACAGAATCGGATAATTTAGGTGCAAGCGGTAAAAGTCTGCGTGAAATATTCTTGCAAAGGCAGTTGAGTGCCGCCGTAAATCTCTTTTCGTTTTGTTCAGCAAGCATATTTTAAATTCCTCCCAAAAGAGTTTGTACAATAAATACTATGCAGACAAGCACAGTCATATGTCAAAAGGGCAAAAAAAATCCCCCGACATAAATCGGAGGATTGAAAATTGTTTTATTTGTTTTTAATTTCACTAAAGATAGCCTTATATTCTTCATCGGTGTAATCACCTGTAAAATTCATATTGCCGTCAGTAATTTCAACATTTATATACGGGTTTGAAACCGTCTTTCCGTTAATAACAAACCGAACAGCAGAACCGATATTATTTTTAGTGTAGTCTGCAAACTTATCAGTTCCGTCAGCTGTAAGCTTCATATTTAACACCATACCGTTAATATCATCAAGCAAACACACATACTCGATTTGAGATGACTCAATAATAACTTTGTTTTCATCTTCATTATCACGGATTTCTACATTGGTCGGATTATAAATTTTCGGCAATTCAGCATTTGATGTCTGAACTGTTTCATTAACCGAGGTTGAAACCTGAACAGTTGTATTTTCAGCAGAAGCATCGTTACTTTTTACATTTCCGCTGCAAGCAGATAATGCAACAGCAAGTAAAGTTACGACAGCTAAAATCAAATATTTTTTCATTTTAAGTACCCCTTTCATTATAATTATATAACAACATAAACAGTGTCAAGTATTTATTGTAACTATTTCATTGACAGCATTTCTTTTAATTCTTCTTCGGAAATTATTGCAACGCCTAAGGTTTGGGCTTTGGTTAGTTTACTGCCGGCATCTTCGCCTGCCAAGACATATGAAGTCTTTTTTGAAACTGATGAGCTTGTTTTGCCGCCGTTCTGTTCAATGAGTTTTGATGCTTCACTTCTTGTCATTGTGGGAAGTGTGCCTGTGAGGACAAAGGTTTTGCCCTCAAAAAAGACCGCCTGTATTTTTCGGCTGTGACGGTTTCATTTTTAATCCGAGCGATTTAAGGTCTGCAATAAGCTCCTTTGTGCCGTCAAGTGAAAAATAATTTTCAAGGCTTTCTGCCATAACAGCACCGAAACCGTCTATTTTTTTCAAAATCCTCAGCCTTTGCGCTCATAATATCGTCAATTGTTGCAAAATTTTCGCAGATTATCTTTGCGGCTTTAAGACCTATGTTACGGATTCCGAGAGCAAAAAACAAGTCTGAAAAGTTCGTTTTCTTTTGATTTTTCTATTGAAGAAATAAGATTCTGAGCAGACTTTTCAGCCTTGCGTTCAAGGCTTGAAATATCTTCTGCTTTAAGTCTGTAGAGGTCGGCAGGAGATTTTACAAGTCCTTCATCTGAAAGCTGTTCAAGAATTGCAGGACCGAGTCCGTCAATATCCATTGCGTCACGGCTTACAAAGTGAATAAGATGTCTTGTCAGCTGTGCGGGACAGTCTGTGTTTGTACAACGGATTGCCGCCTCGCCCTCATCGTGTGTAACAGGGTTACCGCAAGACGGGCATACGGACGGAAATTCAAACGGCACGGCATTTTCAGCGTGTTCCTTAACTGACAGAACTTCGGGAATAATCTCGCCTGCTTTTCTGATTATAACCGTATCTCCTACGCAAATACCTTTTTCATCTATAAAATCTTTATTGTGGAGTGTGGCACGGCTTACTGTTGTTCCTGCAAGAAGTATGGGTTCAAAGTTGCCTACAGGAGTAAGCACACCTGTTCTGCCGACATTGATTTCGATATTGAGGAGTTTAGTAGGCTTCTCCTCGGGAGGATATTTATATGCCTCCGCCCATTTGGGATATTTTGCGGTACTGCCGAGAAGTCGGCGGCTTGCAAAGCTGTCAACCTTGACAACAGCGCCGTCAATTGCATAATCAAGCTCTCCACGCATATTTCCTATGCGCTCAATTTCCTCAATCACCTCGTCAACATTATCGTAAACGCTGTAAAATGCAGTCGGAAAGCCGAGTTCCGTAAGATAGTCAAGCCCCTGAATATGGCTTTCAATCGTCATTCCTCTGATTTGCTGGATATTGAACACGAATATATCAAGACTTCTCTGAGCGGTTATTTTTGCATTTTTCTGACGAAGTGATCCTGCGGCGGCATTTCGTGGATTTTTAAAGGTTTTTTCCTCGTTTTCTTCCTGTCTGCGAGTGAGTGCATCAAACGAATTGAACGACATATACACCTCACCACGAACCTCGAGATATTCGGGTGCATTCGGAATACGCTTTGGCAGACTTTTAATTGTCATAAGATTTTCGGTTACATCTTCACCTACAGAGCCGTCGCCACGGGTTGAACCTCTTACAAAGACACCGTTTTCATATTCGCATGATACGGAAAGACCGTCAAATTTAGGTTCAACAACATAGCGTACATTCGGCACGGTTTCTCGCACTCTTGCGTCAAATTCACGAAGCTCTTCGTGTGAAAAACTATCGTGAAGGCTTTCCATTACAACCTCATGAGTAACGGGAGAAAACTTTTCTCCTGCATTACCGCCGACACGGTTTGTCGGTGACATAGGAGATTTGAGTGACGGAAATTCCTTTTCGATATTCTCAAGTTCACGCATGAGCATATCGTAATCGTAGTCGGAGATTTCCGGATCATCCTGATTGTAGTAAAGGTTGTTGTGGTATTCAAGCTGTTTTGTAAGCTCTTGGGCACGATTCTGAGCTGTTATAAAATCCATTTTGGTTTCCCCATATCATAAATTATCGGTAAAATAAGTATCTGCACCTGTGTTTAAAATATTACCTGTTATTAACCTGTGAAGTTCCTTTTTCACGGAGGAAGGTTGATTCAAGGTCTGCAAGGTGAAGCTTTACGGCAAGCGGATACTTGTCATAAGCCTGACTGATTGTGTTGCTGTTTTTGTCACCAAATTCACCCATATGCCAACGAATTGCCATAGCCTCATCAATTTTAAGGTGCATTTTGCGTTCAATGAGAAAAACAGACTTTTCACCGTGACCGTAGGGAAACTGATCTTCAATTGCATAATACGGAACTTTTTCCCACTGACCAGTTTTTTCATTCTTAACATTTCTGCTTGAAACCTTGTAGAACTGAGCCTTGCACAAATCGTGAAGAAGTCCGCAGATTGCAAAACTTTCAATATTGTCGGTTTCTTCATCATAGTGCTTTTCCATCATTGTATTGAACACGCTGACGGAGTGCATTACAAGACCGTTTTCACAGGCACAATGATATTTTGAACTTGCAGGGGCGGTAAAAAAATCGGTTCTTTTGAGCCATTCCAAAAGCTCGTCAGCACCCTGTCTTGTGATATATTTGTTGTAGATTTCAATAAATTCTTCCTGCGGCGTCATATTAATCCTCCTCATATTATTGTATTTTTAAAAGGCAACAGCAGATAATCTGCCGTTGCCCTGCATTAAAAGTTCAAAAGATTTACTTTGCTGAAGTTGTAGCTGTTTCCGTAGCCGCCTCGGTTACTGGTGCTGTAGTTTTTGCCGAATCGTCATCCTTTGTATAGAGAATGTCATTAAGCTTGAGTCCGTTGCTCTCTACGGAATAAGCAACATCCATTTCAACTTCATCTGTGTAATAGTACTTGATGATGATTGTGCCGTTCTTGATTAAGTAAGTACCGTCAACATTGAGTGCGTCTGACTGGTTGATTTCAACAGTACCATCATCATTGAACTTGTATGTCATCTTAGCGTAACCGTTATCATAAGTCCATGAACCTGTGATTTTCTTGTCAGCCTTGAAGTCCTTATCAACCTTCAATTCAGGCTTAACCTCTGAACCTGACTTGAGTTTCACCTTGTTGGCAGCAGTTGAAGTTGAAAGCTCAAGAGTTCTGCCGGAGAACATATTACCCGAAACAGCGTAGTTACAGCTTGTTTCATTGCCGTTAAGCGTCATGGCAAGTGTCTGTTTACCCGAATCATCTGTTGAAACCGTGTATGTACCGTTCCAAACCATTGAACCGATTCTGTAATCAAGAGTATTGTCACCGTTAAATGTGTAGTAAACATCAACCTTTGACGCCTCGTCGGATGATGCTGAATTGCCTGTTACATCAACAGATTCAATCCATGTTCCTACAATGCTTGTATCAAAAAATCCTTTGATTACGAAAAGAGTAGCTGCCGCAACCGCAACAATTACGATACCTATAATGATAGGAAGCTGAATAATACTCTTTTTCTTTGGCTGCGGAGCAGTCACGCCGTTTTCGTTTACAGGTTCTGTTTCAGCAAAAGACATTTCTTCGCTTTCTGTGGGCTCATCTGCAACGAATGTTGTATTTTCTGTTGTTTCTGCTGTTGTATCTGTGTTGGTATTCTCTGCCTCATTTTCAGAAGTAAGAATTTCTTTATTCTCGTCCAACTGTGATACCTCCTTAAATTTTGTCATCGCTTTCTATCATACTATAAATATGAAAGAAAATCAACTGTTTTTTTATGCCGTTAAAATGTAATGAAAATTATTTAAAATACATATAAAGTTCGCATTTAAGCGTTCCGTTATAAAGTTTGCGGCGTTTGTCAGCCTTTCTGCCGAATATTTTTTCAAAATCGTCATCGGGGCTTATAACGGTGTAGCTTTTACCCTTCATTCTTTTAAAATGTTCACCCATAACTGCATACAGCTTTTCAGCTGATTTTACATCAAGTAATCGTTCACCGTATGGCGGATTTGTGATGATTGTCTGAAAACCGTCCTCAAGTTCAAAATCTTTAATATCACGGTTTGCAAATGTTATTCTGTCGGCAACTCCTGCAATTTCTGCGTTTTTCTTTGCGATTGCAAGGGCTGAATCATCTATATCGTAACCTGTTGCCCTGAATGTTGCGTCGTGTCTTATTTTCTGTCTTGCATTTTCTCTTGCTGTTTCAAAAACATCTTTCGGAACACAATTCCAATGTTCACAGGCAAAATAACGGTTAAGTCCCGGAGCAATGTTAAGTGCTTTCATAGCCGCCTCAATAAGAATTGTGCCGCTGCCGCACATAGGATCGGTTACAAAGTAGTTTGCCCTTACTCTTGAAAGGTCAACCATAGCGGCGGCAAGTGTTTCTTTTATAGGAGCATCATTTGAATCGGCACGATATCCACGCTTGTGAAGTCCTGCGCCCGAAGTGTCAAGCATAATACTTACCTTGTTGCGAAGAATGAGAAACTGAATCTGATGCGGAGCACCTGTTTCATCAAACCACGGGAGCATATATTTTTGTGAAAGGCGGTCTGCAACTGCCTTTTTAACGATTTTCTGACAATCGGGAACGCTCATAAGGTCGGAATCAAGACATCTTCCCTTTACGGGAAAAGCCTCGGAAATTCCGATATAATCTTCCCACGGGATAGCCTTTACGCCCTCAAACAAATTATCAAAGGTGTGAACCTCAAATTCCGCAAGAAGAATGAGTATTCGCTCCGCATAACGGGAATTTATATTTGCAAGTGCAAGTGTTGACCAATCGCCTGTAAAGGTAACTCTGCCGTTTTCGGCATTGACATTTTCAACACCGAGATATCTCAGCTCATTTGCACAAAGACCTTCAAGACCGAAAATGCATGGAGCGGAAAATTTCATATTCATATTTATCTCCTGTTTTATTGATACACAAATTCTATTAAGACTGAAAGACAAAAAAACAGGGTATCGGAATAACCGATACCCCTTGCTTTTAAAAAAAATTAATCGGTTGTCGGCTCGAGCACACCATAGTTGCCGTCTGCACGCTTGTAAACAACATTGATTTCATCTGTCTCGGAATTGATAAACATAAAGAAGTTATGGTTTACCATATTCATTTCAAGAATAGCTTCATCAACCGAAATCGGCTTTACAAGAACATGTTTTTTACGAACTACGCTGTATTCATCGTCCTCCGGTTCATCAGTCTGAGCTGCTTCCGTGATTAAATCTTCAATACCGGCGGATTTAATTTTCTTTTCAAGCCTCGTTTTATTCTTACGAATCTGACGCATAAGAATGTCGCAAACCTTGTCAAGAGCGTCATTCATTTCGGGCATTGTGCTTTCGGCACGATAAATCATACCGTTGTCACGGATTGTAATTTCAACAGTCTGACGGTTCTTTTCGAGGGTGACAACTACATTGACAGAAGCATCCTCCGAGAAAATACGATTAAACTTTGAAAGCTTTTTTCTCGCATCTTTCCTTAAAGTTATCTCTGAGGTTGACTTTTCTTGCTGTGTAGGTGATTTTCATAAAATCTGCCTCCCTTATATAATTTTTATTTTCTGCCGTTGCCGTTGCCTCTGCGGCTGTAGCCACGGCTTTCTCCGCCACGCTTAAGATCGGACATCTTATCCTCGCTTGTCTGCTTGAACTTTGACATCATATCCTCAAACGAAGAAGGAGCATTTCTGCGTGAACTCTGCCACTCGTAATCACCCGGTGAAGTTACGGGCGGAGCAGGCTTGTATGGCTCTCTGCTTCTGTGATTCTGTCTTTGAGGTCTGTCAGAGCGTTTTCTCTGCTGTTGCTGTTCTTTCGGGAGAGCCTGTTTCATTGACAGACTGATTTTTCCGTCATTAAGAGCAAGCACCTTAACCTTTACTTCTTGTCCTACTTTTACATAATCACTGATTTCATTGATGAAGGTAGGTGCAACCTCAGAGATATGTACCATACCGGTTTTTGAATCCGGCAAATCAACAAATGCGCCGAATTTTGTAATACCTGATACTTTGCCTTCCAGAATCATTCCGACTTCAATAGCCATAAAAAATTTATTACCCCTTAAAATTATTTCTACCCTTTTATTCTCCGGCAACATTAATGAAAATTCTTTCACCGTCACCGACATAGCCTAATTCATCCTTAGCTATTTTTTCAATATATTTTTTAAGATCGTCACCCTTGTAATTCTGAACCTTTTTCAGATACTGCGACTGAATCTCAACCACGCTGATTTGCTGCTGCAAATCCGTAAGTTCTGCCTTTTTCTCGGCAATCTGAACATTCTGATTGATAATTGTAATTACGGCATAAAAAACAAAACCGATAATTGCGAGATAAATCAGAATATATCTTCCTTTTTTTACGCTTTTTCGGAGTTATCTCCTTTATTGCGCCGTCTTCTGTCTGCCGAGAAGCCGCAGTGCTTTCTTTTACTTTCTTTGTGCTTTTTTCATCTTCAAAACTATCTGCTTTCTCTGCTGAATTATTATTATCGTTTCTAAATATACCTTTATTCTTACCCTCATTATACAATATGTTGTTGCTGTTTTTCAATAGCTTTTTCAGATTTTTTTAATTTTTTGCGAAATTTTCACACAGACACTCTCCGTAAAACGAATCATCGGACAATATACAAGCGATAAAAAGTCTGCCGAGGGTTAATCGACAAATAACAAAACCGAGAAATGAACCGACCGTTACAAACACTCTGAAAAATCCCAGCATATATGCAACGGAAAAAATGAACAGATTAAGTGATACAATAAAAACATAAAGAAAGTCTGTAACAAAAACCGACGCTTTTCCTTTGCAAAGCGTCATTCTGATTATTTTAAATATATCATACAGCAATCCTGCCGCCGCTCCGAATACAAGTGAACAGAGAAATGCGGTTGACTGCTGTGCAAAAAGTCAGCTCAAGATTACACCTACTTAAAGAGTTTTGAAAGTTTGGATTTTGACGCACCGTTGCCGAGGTATTGCATTGCGTTAATTTTTCCGTCAATTGAAACATCTCCCGTTTCAAGGTTTAACTTATCAATGTGCAGATTTTCCCCTTTGATTACAAGGCACCCGCAGGAGGTTTTTACCGACACCGTTTCCTCGTTGAAGCCCGACACATCCTCCGTGCCTGTCATAACAAGCTTCCCCCCTGTTATCAAGCATAACCGTATGATTCTTAGCCTTTGGCATTTCCTGCATAAAAAAACCTCCGTATAAATTATTTGTCAGTAATTTATACGGAGAAAAAAATAAAATTATTCTTTTAATTTTGGTAAAAAATCAGACTGCCGCCTCATACATTGTTGCCGCATCTTCCTTGCGAACAACTTCTTTTACCTCTGTAACCTTAACCTTTACACTTTTTTGAACCGAGTGTGATTTCGATTACATCACCGACTTTTACATCATAGGATGCACGGGCAACCTTGTCATTAACTG
>VOFD01000175.1_pt1 | contig 42302 bp, 49 predicted proteins | sample 5384101 | NCBI WGS metagenome assembly VOFD01 (sample SAMN12384723, study PRJNA508395) | human gut metagenome | isolation source: healthy gut C | host: Homo sapiens
TAACCCGGGCAAAGCGGGTCATGTGGTCCACATCCTTGGAGAAGATGGAAGCGGTGTGGCGGTTGCCGTGCTCAGCGACCACGGCATCTTCCACCGCCTGTTCAAAAGCTCTGGCAGCGCACGATGGGCAGCACCGGCATCATCTGCTCCACCAGAACGAACGGATGGTCGGCAGGCACCTCGCAGATGGCAAGGCGGCAAGTATCCGGCACATGCACGCCGATGGTCTCCAGAATGCGGGCGGCATCCTTGCCCACCCACTTTTTGTTCACCTCGTGGCCGCCGCCCTTCTTGGGCTGCAGCACGATGTTCACCAGCTGTTCGGTCTGGGCCTTGTTCAGCAGGTAGGCACCCTGCTTCTGCAGCTGTGCACCGCCCATACCGGCAAGCACCTGCTTGACGATCGCTTCAATTTCCTGCGAACTGATATCCATGGTTTTCGTTCCTTTCCGTAAAGGTCATATCCGTTGGATCAAACGAAACTTTTGTTATTGAAAGCTCTTCAGCGTCCGGCGGATGACCTCGGCCATTGCGGCATCGCGGGCATTTGCGGACTTCGGTGCGGCCGGGGCCGCTTCCATTGCAGGGACTGCCGCAGGCTGTGCGGCGGGCACCAGGGCAGGGGCAGGAGCCGCCTGCTGTTTGGGCAGGGCGGGCAGCGCCATGCCCGGCTGGATCAGCCCGGTAACGCCCGGCAGGCTCACCGGCTGGGCAGGCTGTGCGGCGGGTACTGCCATTGCCACAGGCTGTGCAGCGGGCTGAGCCATGGGCTGCACGGCAGGTGCGCCACTTGCTGCAGCCGGTGCAGTGACCGCCGCAGCTGCCGCATTTGGGCAACCTGCGCAGCCCGGCTTTGCGGTGACGGCTGCGTAGTAATCCAGTGCTTCCACCAGATGGGAATAGGTAGGCAGCAGGATCAGCTGAGGAAGGCGACCATCAGGGCAATGCAGACGAAGGTGGCCGCAATAAACGGCACCAATGTGGGGAACACCTCGCCGACTGTAACATCCATCAGATCGCAGGCAACGTAGATGCACATGCCCACCGGGGAGTGACCAGACCAATGCCGATGACCACGGTGATCAGAACGCTGAGCACGATGGGGTCGATGCCCACGCCCAGAGCAATGGGATACAGGATGGGCATGAACAGGGTCAGCGTTGCAATGGACTCCATGAACATGGTGACGATGAAGAAAAAATCAGCAGGATCACGATGAGAATGACAGTGGGGTTGGTGGAGAAGCCCAGCATGGTCTTGGCCACCCACTTGTCAAAGCCCGCAGTGGTCAGCATGACGGTGTACAGCTTTGCAGCGCCGATAACGATGAAGATACGACCGCTGGTGCGGACGGTCTCTGCAAAGGCAAACTTGATGTCCTCCCACTTGAGTTCGCGGGAGATGATGCCGCCGGCAAACAGACCGTAAACAACAGCGATCACGCCTGCCTCGGTGGGGCTGACGATACCCATGGTGATCGTGCCCACGATGATGATGGGCATGAGCAGGGCGGGCCAGCTCTCCCACAGGCCATGCAGCACGGGACCGATGGTGAAGTGGCCCGGCTCCTTGGGCACGCCTTCCTTCTTGGCCATGAAATAGCTGACGATCATCTGTGCCAAACCGCACAGGACGCCGGGGATAATGCCGCCGAGGAACAGCTGGTGGAAATGCCGCAGATACCAGCAATAACCACCATGGGGATGGACGGAGGAATGATGATGCCGATGGTGGAGGAAATGGCGGTAACGGCAACGGTAAAGTTCTTGGGTAGCCCTTGCGCACCATTTCCGGCATGAACATACCGGAAACGCCTGCGGTATCGGCAACAGCGGAACCGGAGATGCCCGCAAAGATCATGCTGGAAAGCACGTTCACGTGAGCCAGACCGCCGTAGATGTGGCCGACGATGGGTAACAGAAGTCCATCAGGCGCTTGGAAATACCGCCCTTGGACATGGTGAAGCCGGCAAAGGTGTACAGAGGGATGGCCAGCAGTGCAAAGCTGTTCATGCCCTCAAACATGCGCTGGGCAATGGTGACGGTGCTGCCGCCGCCCAGAAACAGGATGCCGCCCATGGCGGACAGGCCCAGACTCATGGCGATGGGCACGCCCAGAAACAGCAGAACGAAGAATGAGATCAGCAGCCATGCGATCATTTGGATTTGCCCCCTTCCGGTTTTGCGGTCAGTTCAACGATCAGGTTGAGAACGGCGGACAGGATGCACAGCACACCGGCAATGGGGAAGATGGTGTACACCTGACCCATGGTGAACTGCGGCATGGTGGAAACAGCCTGCTTTGCGCGGGTGCACAGCTGGTAGCCGCCGTAGGTGACCATGACGTAGAACAGGATGATGAACACATCACGGATGATGACAACGACTTTTTTGCCCAGCGGGGTCTTACCGAGGATGGAATCCACCACTTCCACGCGGAGGTTGGTACCCATGGCGTTGATGCCGATGCAGACAATGAGCATGGACCAGACCTTCAGATACTGGCTGCTCTCCATGTACCACTTGAAGCCGCCGATGCCGGGGATCAGGCGCAGCACAACGTTTGCGAACAGAATTACCATCATAGCTGCGCAGAGAATGGCGGAAATGAGGGTGGTGATCTTGTCCAGAGTGGTTTGCAGTTTTTTCACAGTACAAACTTTCCAAGTGCGATTCAGATAAAATGCAAAGGGACGAAGGGCACGCCCCTCGTCCCTTTGCTTCGGTTTTATTTCAAGGTTTTCTGGTCAGTGATCTCAGCGGGCTTCTTTCCATGCCTTCAGCTGATCCAGCAGGTCGCCGTAGGTATCAGCGTTGTCGGTCAGGACCTTTTCGGTCGCAGCTGCAAACGGAGCCAGTTCCGGGCTGTTGATCTTCATGCCCTTCTCTTCCAGAGCGGAGACCAGGTCGTTGGTCTGCTGCTCGTTCAGCTCACGGTCGTAATCGGCAGATGCCTTTGCAGCGTCGGAAACGATCTGCTGCTGGTCAGCGCTCAGCTTGTTCCAGCTGCTCTCGGCAATGGTAAAGCACATGCCGGAGTAGATGTGGTTGGTGATGCTCAGGTACTCCTGAACCTCGAACAGGTTGTTGTTGTAGATAACGGGGATGGGGTTCTCCTGTGCATCGTAGGTCTTCTGCTGCAGAGCCTGATACAGCTCAGCTCAGCGGCTGGGGGTTGGCACCCAGAGCGGTCATGGTAGCCATGATGACGGGGTTCTCGGGGGTGCGGATCAGCAGACCGTGCATGTCGGCAGGGCGGTTGATGGGGCCCTTGTTGTTGGTCACGCAGCGGAAGCCGTTGCAGTAGTGGGCCAGCACCCGCATATTCTGGCTCAGCAGGCCTTCCTCAGCGGCAGCCTCGATGTCGCTGTCCATGAATGCCCATGCATCGTCGAAGGTCTCGAACTGGAACGGCAGTGCGGAAATGCCCATCTTTGCATCGTAGGTGGCAAAGTTGGAAGCGTCGGTGATGATGATATCCACTGTGCCGGAATCCAGAGCGATAGAGTTGATCAGGTCAGCATCGCCGCCCAGCTGGCCGGAGGGGTACAGCTGAACTTCCACAGCGCCGCCGGTCTTTTCGGCAACTTCTTCTGCAAACTGCTTTGCGCCCTTTGCACGGGGGTCTTCTTCGTTGGTGGAGAAGCCCAGCTTCAGGGTGACAGCCGAGCCGGAAGCGGCAGCGGAAGAACCGGTGGAAGCTGCAGTAGAGGCAGTGGAAGCAGCAGTGCTGGTGCCGGAGCCGCCGCAGGCAGCCAGACCCAGAGCAGCAGCGGAAATGCCAGCCACCTTCAGGAAGTCACGACGGGAAATCATCTTTTTCATAAGAATTCTCCTTCAAAAAATATCTTCTCCTGAGCCGGTCTCGTGCTCCGGCTCTTGTTCCTTTTTTAAATGGTGCCTTTCTTTTCCAGCGCCTTTTTCAGCTCGGCTGCACCAAAGCGGGGGCTGCTGAGAACCACCTTGCCAAACTTATCGGCGATATACTGTTCGCAGTAGGCCATGCTGCCCTGTGCAAACACGATCACGTCCACCTTGTCGGCAATGGTACCGGCCATCTCGGTCATGCGGGCCTTGAACTGGTCCTGATCCAGACCGAATGCACCGTCCACCAGACAGTCCACCAGCTCCACGTGTCTGTTGCACTCGCGGGCCATGCGCAGGATGGTGCCCTTGGTGGGTTCCAGCGTGGTGGGCAGGGTAGCCATCACGCCAATGCGCTGGCCCTTGCGGACAGCCTCGCGGCACATCTCCTCGTCCACGCGGACGATAGGCACACCAATGTACTTTGCCACGTCCTGTGCGCTGTCGGCAACTTCGCCCACGCTGCTGCACAGGTTCAGCATGGCATCCACGCCTTCCTCAGCGGCTTTCATGTACATGCCGATCAGGCGTGCTGCCGGTGCAGTGGTCACATAGCCTGCCGCGCGGACATCTGCCAGAATGCTGGGGTCCTGCAGGCTGTACAGCTCCACATCATCGCCCAGCTGCTTTTTGACCTCCTGCTCCACCAGTTCGATCAGTTCCGGGGTGGTGCTGGTATAGATCAGACCTACCTTCATAACGGAAAAGCCTCCTTTTGTTTTTCGTGTTCTCGTGCCGGACAAGCCCGCAGCAAAGGCTCTTTGCTACATCCTACCTTTAGTTCAATCTCAACAGCTTGTCCGTCTTTACATCCTACCATTAGATTACTCTTCGGTCCGCAAAAAGTAAATTGGCGAATAGCCGATATTTCGGGCCGGTTTTGGTCGTTCTGCACAAATGTGGGATGCAAGTGGTGAAAAATCCACTTCTTTCTGGACATCATCCCATCTTGCGGCGTATAATACCCTTAAAGAAAAAGACAGGGAAGGAGCCACCGGAACATGAATCCGTTTCAAAGTGATAACATCTGGAAAAAGAAGGCCCGGCAGGGCAAGGCGCAGCAGCATCCGCTCACGCCGCGGCAGGAGTGGCAAAAGCAGGTGAACAGCAGCAGCCTGTGGCTGGGCGGCGGCGTGGTGCTGCTGGCACTGTATCTGGCCGCTGTCCGCGCCGGCACCGTGGCGCTGGACGCAAGCGCCGTCGTGCTGATCGTGGTGGTGGGCTGCTTCTGCGTATACACTGCCGCATCCCTCGGCAGGCTGATGAAGAACAAGCCGGAGGAAAAGGCAGCAAAGAAGAAAAAGAAAGCCCAAAAAGAGTGATTTTTTTCTTCCCGCGCAGAGCGTTTTCGCGTAGGGCAGATTTATATAGCTTTTATAAATTTTTCTCTGCCGGGTACGTTCTCTTTTGCGTGCCAAAAGAGAACCAGTAAAAGCACCCGCTACTTTCGAAGCGCGGTCTGACGAATTAAGGGCGACTCGCCCTTAATAATCCCAAAGAAGATGGGCTCCATACAAAAATCCAAGTCGCTTCGCTAAAGGATTTTTTTGTGTTGCGCCGATTTGAAGTCGCTTACGCGACGAAACGTAAGGGCAATAGCATAGTTTTATTGCTTTGCGACTGTTTCCGCAGGAAACGAGCAAGAGCAGATGCCGTTTACCGCCACGGCCTTTCCCCGTGAAAAAGCAAAACAGCCAGACCCGCGGAACTTGTCGGGGCAAGGCCCTCCATTTTGCTCCCGCAAGAACGTTCTGCCGCTTGAAAGCCCCACTGGGGCTTTCATTGCTGCGCAACCGCGGTCTGGCTGTTTTGCAATCATTAAAGATAATTTTTCCGCTGAATATGCCCAGAGCGAAGCGGAGGGCATTCTAAATCATCAGAGTGTCAGCCCAGCAAAATTTCCACCGCTTCCCGCAGGGTGGGCACTTCGCCCACATTGCCCGGGAAGATGATGTACGGCGTGCCGGGGAACAGGCTTTCGGCACCGGTCTGCCATACCGGGATGCCCGGCCGGATCTGGCCCAGCACCTTGGCGCATTTCACGCGCAGGGCCTTCACGCCCACGTCGCTGCTGGTGATGCCGCCCTTTGCCACCACAAAAGCCGGGGAAGCGGTCAGCCTGCCCACGCAGCTTTGCAGTGCATCGCTGATGGCAACGCTGCGCACGAGGGCTGCTTCCGGGGTGTCGTCCGGCAGGGTGAGCACCACGCGCTTTGTGGACACGCAGCAGGTGATGCCCTTTGCGATCTGCTGTGAGCAGTGAGCCACGATGGCGGCTGCTTCCTTTCCAGCTCGCCCGGCACCAGCACCTTGTCGCTGTCCATCTCAATAAACTCGATGCCCTGTACTTTTTTCAGTTCTTCCAGCTGGGCGGTGGTCTTTTTGGTGTGGCTGCCCACCACGATGATGCCGCCTGCTTTGCTTTCCTGCGTGACCATCTTTTCCCGGGTGAGCAGCGGCTGGTCGGAAATATTGCCGATGGCCTTGACCAGTGCGGCCGCACTGCGGATGGTGAAGTGACGGCCCTTTGCCATGGCGCGGTACAGTGCCACTGCAAACACCTTCACATCGCAGTCCGCCACTGCGTTGACGATCACATGGCCGTAATCGTGCACCGCCAGCAGCTGGGCCTCGATGCCGTCAAAGTCCATGGCGCGCAGGCTTTCCAGAGAGATGCAGGTCACGTCTCCTGCACGGACTTTGCCGCCGGTTTTTTCCTCAATGTATTCGCACAGGTTGCTAGCGTGGTAGCCAAAGGTCTCGTCCTTGGCAAATTCGGTCTGGCCGCAGGGCACAAGCTCTGCGCCGTAGCGCACATAATGCACGTTGTCCAGTGTAAAGCGTCCGCCCTCGCGGAAGTAGGGGCACAGAATGTCGCCATCCATTTTGTAACCGTTCTCAGCCTCCGTCACCTCGCACAGCAGGTCGGTCTCCAGCGGGTAGTGGCCGCGCAGGGTGGAGTCGCCGCGGCTGATGATCAGGTAGTCCATGCCGAACTCGCGGGCCACCTTGGCGGTGTTCTCCGCGATCTCGCGGTGGGCCTTGGTGGTCTCGGCCACGGTAAAGCCACGGCTGTTGGTCAGAATAAAGAAGAGCTTTTCCGGCGCAGCAAAGCCCTTGCGCAGGCTTTCTACCGTCCAATCTGTATAAACATAAATATCATGTACCGTCTGTACGCCGGTAGGGTCGTCGTCCAGCACAATGATCTTGCGGTTGCTGGCGGCAGCTTCGGCGGCAAGGGCGGCGTTCAGTTTTTCCTCATCCACCTGCGGAAAGCTGGCCAGAACATCGGCACTGCGGATCTGTTCCATCTGAAGCTCCTCCTTTATTCGTACAGCACCTGTGCGATCAGCACCAGCGGCTCGTCGCCCAGGCAGGCGATCTGGTGGGTGTCGCCGGGCATGGCGGCAATGATGTCGCCCTTCTCCAAGATCTGCTCCTCGCCGTTGATGATGTGGACCGCGCGGCCGGAGACGATGACCATGCTTTCCATCTCGTGCTCATGCGTGTGCCTGCCAATGGTCACGCCCGGTGCCAGCGTGTGGCGCACGTAGGCGCGGCCCTTGCCCAGCATTTCGGCAGGCGCATCCAGCAGGCGTTCCATCATCACGGTGCCCTCGCCGCCCATGCAATGGGGGATCGGAGTGGGTTTCATCTCAGAAGCTTTCTTATACAACATCCCATGTTCCACCTTTCAAGTCATCTGCAGCAGCATACGGCAGAGTGTTTTTAAACATCCTACCTTTCAAGTCAAGTCCATTATACATGAGCGCAAGCGGAATAGCAAGATTTTTTCCTGAAAAGCTGTTCAATTTTGTGCAATGCGTTTTGTGCAATCTGGCTGATATCCCGCCGTTCCTGCCCGCAGGCATACAAAAAAGCTTCCCCTCCGCAGGCACGCAGCCCACGGAAAGGGAAGCTTTTGTCTGATTCAATTTCGGGTGCATCTGACGGAAGTAGTACACCGCAGCATAACACTCCACTTTCCTTTTTCGGATCCCGAAATAAATTGGAACTCTGCACATGTTCAAGCTGCAGTTTTTGTGTTTTTTCAGAGAATCCGTTTTTTGTTGCCGGAGCAGCGTTTCTTTTTGTATAATGGCAGTGATGGAAGGCCGATGCCTTTTGCAGATTTTTAATCACGACGTTTCAAAAGCGAGGTGTACTGATTATGGAATGGGCAAAATTGCTGTCAACTGAAAAGCTTTCTTCTGAACCTCCTGAGCCCGATTCGTTCAAGGAGTATCCCATCAATGCATTTGAAAAGGACTACAGCCGGATCGTTTCCAGCGCTGCATTCCGCAGGCTGCAGGATAAAACGCAGGTGTTTCCTCTGGATAAGAGTGATTTCATACGAACCCGCCTGACGCACTCGATCGAAGTCTCCACGATCGCCCGGCAGCTTGGCATCATGATCTCCAAAAACACAACACAGTACAAGCCAACTGATATTGCTGTGCCGGAGGATGCCGAAGCCATCGCATCGGTCCTGCTCTGCGCCGGCCTTTTGCACGACCTCGGCAATCCGCCCTTCGGGCATTTCGGCGAGACCGTGATCGGTGACTGGTTCAAAGAGAACCTTGACCATGTAAAATACAAAGGACAGCCCCTTCGCAGCTGGTTATCCGAGCAGATGATCGCTGATCTGGAAAATTTTGAGGGCAATGCACAGGCGCTGCGGATCCTGCTGAAAGCAAAACACGGTTCCAGCCTCAATCTGTCCAAAGCGATCATCAGCACGCTGGTAAAATACCCCACCGACTCCTGCTCCGTTGATAAAGGCAGTGCGGATATCCGAAAGCACAAACTCGGCTTCTTCGCTGCAGAACAGGAGACTTTTGAGCAGATCTCGGAAGCGGTTGGGACCACCACTCCCGACAAAGGCATCGTGCGCCATCCGCTGACCTACCTGCTGGAAGCAGCCGACGACATTGCATACTCTACTGCCGATCTGGAAGATGCCTTTAAAAAGGGCCTGTTCACCCTTGACCAGTTCATTGAATATTACACAAATTCTTATGACCATTCAAAGATCGTTCCCCACAGAAGCCCTGAGTACTTCTCCGATGAGCGGATCCAAGAACTTTCCGCGCTGCGCGGTGCAGACCACACCCCAGAAAACGACAGCGCTGCATTTAAAAAATGGCTCACCCAAACGCGTCAGTGGCTGATGTATGTAGCCATCTACCGTTTTTCCTGCAAATATAAAGAGATCATGGCCGGAACCTACTGCGGTGATCTGTTTGAAGGAACCAATCACGCCATCACCATTGACATTCTGAAAGGGGCCATGCGGAAATTCGCCTTCGATACGCCCGGCATCCTGAAACTGGAGCTGTCCGGACAGGTCATTCTCGATTTTCTGCTGGATCATTTTGTTCCCGCCGTGCTGTACTATGACTCTGCATACTGCACCGACGGGCAGGCACCTTCAAGGCCGACAAAAAGCTTCTCGCCATCTTCTCCGGCAATTACAAGCAGGATTACCAAAACGCCCGAACCGGCACGGAATCTTTTGACTTGTACCTCCGGCTGCTGATGGTCACCGACTATATCAGCGGCATGACAGATTCCTATGCCCGCACGCTGTACCGCGAGCTTAGCGGTATTGAATAACGCTGCCCTGTTCAGATCCCACGTGCCCGGTTCGTCTGCCGCTTATGGGCTACGGCATGATCGTTCAAAAACTGCTGATACATCACTCTGGAAGCCTCGCACAACTTCAAATCAGGTGCCAGCTTTTTTACGAAGACACTGCTTGCGAATGCGAACGCCTTTTGAATTGCAAAATGATTTTTCAGTTGCTATACTGGGCTTATCAAAGTTTTTTCGGGAGGATGTCGCAGTGACCGCACAGACAATGCAAATCGGGAACAGACCTTGCCGCATTTACGGCGAAGCCCATGCAGAATACCTACTGCTCCAAATGACAGGCGAACATGAGCTGCAGAGCATAGACCATGAAGTGACAGTGACTGCGCAGAGCGGCCAGAACTTTTTGTTTGCGGCCGTGCCCGTGGAAAGCTGGAACGATGCACTTTCTCCGTGGGAAGCCCCTGCCGTGTGGGGAAAGCAAGGATTTGGTGGCAAGGCTACGGAAACCCTGTGCTTTCTGACAGAACAGGTCATTCCCACACTGAAGCAGCAGTATCCTCTCCCGGAAAACGTCAAAATCATTCTGGGCGGCTACTCGCTGGCCGGGTTGTTTGCATTTGGGCATCCACCCAGACTGATCTGTTCTATGGTATCGCTGCCGCCTCGCCCTCTGTGTGGTTTCCGGGCTGGATGGAGTTTGAACAGCGGCACCCGATGCAGGCACAGCGCGTTTATCTGAGCCTTGGCGACAAGGAAGAGCATACGAAAAACGCTGTCATGGCTGCGGTAGGTGATAATATCCGCACCCTGCACAGCCGGCTTATAGAGCGTGGCGCAGACTGCACCCTTGAGTGGAACAGCGGCGGGCACTTTAAGGACGCTGACCTGCGCACGGCAAAGGCATTTCGGTGGGCGATGGAGGAAAGCCGATGAATATTCTGATTGATGCAGATGGCTGCCCTGTGGTTGACCTGACTTTGCAGATTGCAAAGCAGTTCGGCGTTCCTATCATCATCCTGTGCGACACCGCCCACCAAATCGAGCGGGAAGGTGCGCAGACGCTGGTGTTCGATAAAGGGGCAGACAGCGTAGATTTTGCTCTCGTCAATCGGGTAAAACCGGGGGATATTGTCGTAACACAGGACTACGGGCTGGCGAGTATGTGCCTTGCCAAGCGCGCACGAGTGCTGAATCAGAACGGGCTGGAGTACACCGCCGACAACATGGAAGCTCTCATGCTGCGGCGTTATGAAAACAAAAAACTCCTCCGTGCCGGAAAGCACCCCAAGGGGAGCCCAAAGCGGACGAAGCAACACCAGTGCAGCATGATAGGCCAACGCGGTTTTTTGACAACGCTCAATTTTCAGTTTGCGCCAAGCAATTCTGGGATACAAACGGCGAAACTGCATTGCCGATGGATACGAAGATCAGCGAAAAAACATTTTCTACCCGCATCGTCGCCGCATATCCTGCAAGTGCCTGTGTGCCGAAGGGATTTACCACTGCCTGTACGATCATCATACCGATCGACACGGTAGACTGCTGCAAAACCGATGGTACCGCAATGCGAAGCATGGAATACAGCTCCTGCCGGTCGAACCTGAAAGGAGCTCTTGTATTGCCGCATCCGAGACAGAAAGATCAAAAACGAAAACACGGCAGAAATTCCTTGTGCGATCAAGGTCGCAAGGGCTGCACCAAACACCCCCAGACCAAGACCGGCCACCATCCAAAGATCCATCACAATATTCAGGATGGATGAAAAGATCAGCAGCCCCAACGGAATTTTTGATTCACCGATGGAAGTGAACATGGTGGAAAGAATGTTGTACATGAATAGAAACGGGAAACCCACAAAGTAGACACGCAGATACAATACGGCTTCTTCCAATATATCGGCAGGGGTCTGTAATCCGCTCATCATGAAATGGGAAAAGCAAAAGCCAAAGACACCAAGGACAACGCTTAAGATCAAAAAGCTGATCAGGGACGTTGACACAATGGTTTTCATTTAAATAGCGGCTTACAAGCACACCTGCCCCAACACCGGCTCCCAGCGCCACACAAATAAAAACATTGGTCAGTGCAGCACAAGCACCAACAGCCGCAAGTGCCGAGGAGCCAACAAATTGACCGACTATTATGGAATCGGCCATATTGTATACTTGTTGAAAAAAGCTGCCAAGGATCATCGGCATCGCAAAAACAGTCAGCGCTTTAAGGGGTGGATCTGTAATCAAATATTCATCTTTCGACATGATTACATTCCTTCCAAAAATCGTTTATCGCAAATTTTATCGCAAGTTAAGAAATTCGTGCAACATTCAAACGGCATCTTTGCGATATGCAATTCACCGCTTTTGCATTAAAAAGTTAAATTGCTATAGTATTGGAATCTATCCAATATAAGTATATTCCCCCTGTCTCAAAATGCAATCTGCGACTTCTGGCGGAGATGGTGGATATTCTCCCGCGGGCTAAGCAACAGCCCACAGGGCTGGTTGCTTGCGGCCTGCGGGCCGCCTGTTCTCATCCGCACCCAGCCTGAGCTGATGCCTTTTGTTGGCGGAGATGGTGGATATTCTCCCGCGGGCTAAGCAACAGCCCGCAGGGCTGGTTGCTTGCGGTCTGCGGGCCGCCGCCCTGTTCTCATCCGCACCATCTAGCCGCAAAAAAGGCACCAGCCTGAGCTGATGCCTTTTGTTGGCGGAGATGGTGGGATTCGAACCCACGTGCCCGATTAAGGACAAAACGATTTCGAGTCGTTCTCGTTACGACCGCTTCGATACATCTCCATATATTAGCCTTTACAGTATAGCAAAAAAGCGGTTTTCCGTCAACACTTTTCTCCCGTTACGGCACGGCTGCAAGCCATACGCAGCCGTGCCGTTTTGCGTTTTTGGGGCAGAAAGCGCGGTTTCTTTGCAAAAAAGGCTGTTCTTTTGGGCGGGAGCCGAGTATAATAGGAACGATATTTTTCAAATTTGAAGTACAGAGGAGAGCATTCCAATGGCACAGGCAAAACAAGATATGGGCACCGGCAGCATCAAAAAGCTGATGCTGCAGCTCATGATCCCCGCCGTGGTGGCGCAGGTGGTGAACCTGCTGTATAACATCGTGGACCGCATTTACATCGGCCACATTGCGGGCATTGGCGCGGCAGCGCTGACCGGCGTGGGGCTGTTCACACCCATTCTGATGCTGCTGAACGCGTTCGCCATGCTGGTGGGTGCGGGCGGTGCACCGCGCACCGCCATTGCACTGGGGCAGGGGGACCGGCAGCAGGCCGAAAAGATCATCTCCAACAGCTTTACGGTGCTGATGTTCTTTGCCGTGGTGCTGACCATTGGCTTTTATGCGGGTGCGCCCGCGCTGCTGCGGCTGTTCGGTGCCAGTGACGCCACCCTGCCGTATGCGTTGAGCTACAGCCGCCTCTACATTCTCGGCTCGGTGTTCGTGCTGCTGGTGCTGGGCATGAATCCCTTCATCACCACCCAAGGCTTTGCCAAGACCAGCATGCTCACCACCGTGATCGGTGCCGTGATCAACATCATTCTGGACCCCATCCTCATCTTCGGGTTCGGGCTGGGCGTGCGGGGCGCGGCCATTGCCACGGTGCTCAGTCAGGCCGTGGGCGCGGCATGGATCATCCGCTTTCTCACCGGCAAAAAGACCATCCTGCGCCTGCGCAGAGACTACCTGCACCCGGAAAAGCAGATCATTCTGCCGGTGCTGGCGCTGGGCATCTCCTCGTTTGTGATGCTCTCCACCGAGAGCCTGCTTTCCATCAGCTTCAGCTCCAGTCTGGCGCGGTACGGCGGCGATGTGGCTGTGGGTGCCATGACCGTCATCACCAGCGCATCCCAGCTGTGCACGCTGCCCATTCAGGGCATCTGTCAGGGCGGACAGCCGGTGATGAGCTTCAACTTCGGCGCAGGCAAGAAGGCCCGCGTCAAGGAAGCCTTCCGTTTTCAGCTGACGCTGTGCGGGGCCTACACCTGCTTGTTCTGGCTGTTGATGATGCTGTTTCCCGGCGCGGTGGCAGGCATTTTCACCTCGGACACCGCACTGATCCAGTACACCACCTGGGCCATGCGCATTTACATGGCCGGCATTTTTGCCATGGGCTTCCAGATCGCCTGCCAGCAGAGCTTTATGGCACTGGGGCAGGCCAAGGTCAGCCTGCTGCTGGCCTGCCTGCGCAAGATCATCCTGCTGATCCCCCTCATCTTCATTCTGCCGCATGTTTTGCCGGATGCAGTGTTCGGCGTGTTTCTGGCAGAGCCGGTCAGCGACATTCTGGCCGCCACCATCACCACCATCACCTTCTTTGCCCGGTTCGATAAGATCCTCGACCGCGGCGCGGCAAAGGTTTGATTTTTTTGTATGCAGAAAGGGCATCTGCCGTTGGCAGATGCCCTCGCTGTTTATTCGGGAAACCCTGACCGGCACTGAAAAATCAGTCCATGTTCAGAGCGCTCTTGAGGTTGTTTTTGTAGATATCGGCCTTGGCACCGTAGATGATCTGCACACCATCTGCGACCTGAACGACGCCGTTTGCACCCGTCTTCTGCTTCCAGTCAGTATCCGGCATAACGAGAGCCTTGTCTTTGAGTTTGACGCGCAGTCGAGTAAAGCAGGCATCCACATGCTGGATATTGTCTGCACCACCCAGACCTTCAATGATGGTCGCCATCATCTCGTCGCTCATTTTCTTGTCCAGCTTCTTGACCTCCTGGCCATCATCTTCGCGGCCGGGAGTCTTGTAGTTGAACTTGGTGATCATGAAGCGGAAGGTGAAATAGTACAGGAAGAAGCAGGGAATGCCAATGATGAACACCCAGATCCAGTTAGAGCCTTTATCCGCCTGCATGATGCCATTGAAGATCGTGCTCAGGAAAGGGCCGCCGAAGGAACTGGGCCCCGGGATATTCACCTTGCAGATGTAAGTCAGCAGGTAGGCCAGACCTGCATAGCCAGCGTGCACCACGAACAGCAGCGGAGCCGCAAACAGGAAACTGTACTCAATGGGCTCGGTGATGCCAGTGAAGATGGGGGGATGATGGCTGCGATCAGCAGCGCCTTGACCTGAGGCTTACGCTCCGGCTTTGCGCAATGGTACATGGCCAGAGCCGCACCGGGCAGACCAAACATAGCAAAAATAACCTTGCCGTTCATGATAAAGCGGGTAATGTTCACGTCAAACATGGCATCCGGAGAAGCCAGCATGGCGTTGTAAATGTTCACCGCGCCTTCATACAGCGTGCCATCAATGACCATGGAACCGCCAAGGTTTGTGAAGAAGAACGGAGTGTAAATAAAGTGATGCAGGCCAAAAGGCAGCAGCGCACGCTCTGCCAGACCATAGATCACACTGCCTGCCATGCCAGTGTCATAAATGATCTCGCCCATAAAGCCCAGACCGGTCTGAACGAAGGGCCACACCACAGACATTACCAGACCCAGCGCAGAGCAGGCCAGCAGCGAGATCATCGGCACGAATTTTGTGCCTGAGAAGATGCCAGAACCGGCGGCAGCTGAATATTATAGTATTTGTTATGCAGCTTTGCAACCAGCAGACCCACCAGAATACCGCCGAATACACCGGTGTCAAGCGAAGCGATGCCCATGACCATGGACTGGCCGGTCTTCATCGCCGCAGGGTCCAGAATGCCCAGACTGGTCAGCAGGATATTCATCACATTGTTCATGGCGAGGAAACCGATCACGCTGGACAATGCCGCGATGCCCTTTTCCTTTTCTGCATAGCCGATGGCAACGGAAACAGCAAAAATGATTGGAAGATAGGAGTTAATGGTATTGCCCATGGCCTTGAGCAGATTAAAGAACAGCTTGACATAGGTATTGCCCAGAACCGGCCACAGTGCCACAATGTTCTTTGTCGTGAACGCAGAGCCAATGCCCACCAGAATACCTGCGATGGGCAGGATCATGACAGGCGTCATTAGAACTTTTCCCAGTTTCTGGAACTGTGAAAAGGTAACTTTCTTCTCTCTCTTCTCCATGATTTACCTCCTGAGGATCTCAGTGCAGTTCGGGCCAGTAGCCCTTATTGGCTTCGATCATCTTATCCAGGATCTTGCGTGCCACCTTGGCAGAGGGAACTGTCTTGTTCATCGTGAATGCTTCCAGTGCCTTCTGGTAGGAGTGTTCAAAATAAGCATCCACGATCAGCTTTTCCGAAGAGACCTGCTGCATCATCATGCCCAGCTGGAACTGGGGGATATTGCCGATGGTAACAGGCTCCGGGCCCCACTTGCGCAGGTAGCAGGGAACTTCCACCATGGCATCATACGGCATCTGCGGGATGCAGCCCTTGTTTTCCACAATGACCAGATAGCGGTCCGCATTGTTATAGGCAATGGAACATGCCACATCCACAATAAAATCGCCAAAAGCATTGAACAGATTCAGGTTTGCTTCCTTCTTGCCGCCGCTCTCGCGGATCAGCTTTGCCTGCTCGATCATGTCCTTCTCACGGCCATCCATGACCATGTTGGCACGCGTGTAGTTGGGATCCATATCCTCGGCGCTTTCCTTGGCATACAGATAGTACTGCAGGTAGGTATTGGGCAGATACTCCGGGAAGTCGGTGAGGATTTCCTTAAAGTTTTCCCATGTGTGGCGCCAGGAAGGATCGGAGTGGTGCTTATCATGAGAAGCAGCCAGACCGAACTTCATGATCTTTTCCTTCAGTTCCGGCATACGGTCCACACCGCTCTTGTCGTACAGGTGGGTCCACCAGCCAAAGTGGTTCAAACCAAAGTAGACCGGGTCCACATCGTTGTATTTTTCCAGACCCAGCATCTTTGCGAAGGACAGCATGATGGCTACCGGCATATCGCAGATGTTCAGGATCTTATAGTTGTTGTACTTGCGGCGGGTGGCCTCAGCCACGATCGCAGCAGGGTTGGAGTAATTGATAATCCATGCCTCGGGTGCGTACTTGCGCACATCGTCGATCACCTGGAACACGCCGGGGATGGAACGCAGGCCGTAGGCCATGCCGCCGGGGCCGCAGGTCTCCTGGCCCACGACGCCAAACTCCAGCGAGATCTTCTCGTCCTTCTCCCGCATTTCCATGCCGCCCTGACGGATCTGAGCAAAGGCAAAGTCAATATCGGTGTAGGCCTTTTCCGGGTCCGTGGTGGTGAAGTAGACGCACTCCGGATCCAGCTTTGCGATCAGCGAGCCGCACAGGGTATCGACCAGCTCCAGACGATCCGGGTCAATATCGTACAGCACCAGCTTTTTCAGCGGGAAGCGGTCAAGATTTGCAATCAGGCTCTGGATAATGCCGGGGGTATGGCTGGAGCCGCCGCCGACAATAACAACTTTAAATCCTTCCATTTTTGAAACCTCACATTCGTTTTGCGATCATGTTTCTGATTTTACCCTTGCGCGCGCTTTGGAGAGTGACTATAATATAATCGATATGAACATTTTTTTAAATGCGTTTTGAAAGTTTTGAACCAGTTTGCCCAAGTTGAAACAATTCCAGAGTCTGAAAATATTTTCACACCTGCTAACTTTCTTCAAAGCCTTCCCGCCGGAGGACATCATGGACTTTTTCACCCGCATTGCAGAACACACTCCCCAGCTGAACAAAAACGATAATGAGCTTCTTTCTTACTGCATTCGCAACCACACCGAGATCGCCAATCTCAAGGTGACGGAACTTGCGGACCGGTTGTTCATCTCACCGGCTTCTGTCGTCCGCTTTTGCAAGAAGCTCGGTTTCAGTGGTTATTCCGATTTTAAGGCATCTTTGCGCATGGATCTGTTTGAGCCGGAGGAAACGCCGCGAAAGTCTCACCCGACCGACTTTTTCCGGGATATCCACAAAACCATCGAGATGGTTCCGGAGGAGACCGTAGAGCGTATCGTAGAGCTGATCCACTGCAGCCGCCGCATTGAGCTGTATGCCGTAGGCAGCAGCAGAATGCCCGGCTCCGAACTTGCAAAGCGGCTGCAGACCATCGGCAAGGCCGCCTTCTGTTACGATGACAGCACCCTGATGAATATCAGCGCCCGGCAGCTGACTTCCGATGATCTGGTTCTGGCCCTTTCCATTTCCGGCGAAACAAGTCTGATCATTGCCGCTGCAACGGTTGCCAAAAGCCGTGGTGCCGCATTGGTTTCCTTTACAAATCTCGGCAACAATACCCTCAGCGGCATGGCAGATGAAAACCTGTATGTCAACGCCACAAACTTTGTGTGCTCCGGCCTTCCGGTGCAGTCCCGCGTACAGCTGCTGATGCTGTGCGAATACCTGTTCTTCCGCTACATAGAGACCTATGGGGACGAGCGCCAGCAAAGTATCGGTTGACGCCATTTCACCGCAGCGCACAGCCAACGCTCTATTCCATCAACAAATCTCCCACGATAAAAAACAGGGCCGCCGCACAAACGATGTGCGGCGGCCCTGTTGGCGTTCTGTTTTTATTTCCCCGCCAGCAGAATGGCCAGCACGGCTTTCTGCACATGCAGGCGGTTCTCGGCTTCGTCAAAGATCTCCGGTGCGTGCTGCTCGAACACCGCCGAGGAGATCTCCTCACCCCGGTGGGCGGGCAGGCAGTGCAGCACCATGACATCGGGCTTGGCGGCTTCCAGCAGCTTGCCGGTGAGCTGGTAGCCCACAAAATCCCGCAGGCGCTGCTCACTTTCCGGCGTGCCGGGCTTGGCGGTGTTCCACGCAGCCGTTGCCACCACGTCGGCATCCTGAACGCCCTCGGCAGGGTCTGCGGTCAGGTGGAAAGCGCTGCCGTACTTGTGGGCGAACATCAGCACATCTGCCGCCGGGCGGTAGCCGTGCGGGCAGACGCAGGTGACCTGCATCCCGGCCAGCAGGCCGCCCACGATGAGGCTGTTGGCCATGCTGCCGCCGTCGCCCACAAAGCAGAGCTTCCGCCCCGCCAGGGTGCCCCGGCGCTCCCGAATGGTCATCAGGTCGGCCAGAACCTGGCAGGGATGGGCGTAATCCGTCAGGCCGTTGATCACCGGCACACCGGCCAGCTCGGCAAACTCTTCCAGATCCCGCTGGCGGTAGGTGCGCCAGACCACGCAGTCGTAGTAGCGGCCCAGCACGCGGGCGGTGTCCTTGAGGGGCTCGCCGCGCCCGGCCTGCAGCTCGGCGGTGTTCATGTAGTTGCCCAGGCCGCCCATCTGGTACACACCCACCTCAAAGCTGGTGCGGGTGCGGGTGGACGCCTTGGAGAACAGCATGGCCACCGTTTTACCGGCCAGCAGGGGGGCGGTGCCACCCAGCTTCTGCTGTGCCTTGAGTTGATCGGCCACATCCAGAATGTGGGTCAGCTCGGCAGGGGAGAGGTCGCTCATTTTCAGCAGATTTTTCATGCCTGCTCCTTCGGAGCCGTCGGCTCCATCTTGCCCAGCACATCGCTCAGGATCTCCAGCGCCATGTCCACATCGTGCTCGCTGAGGGTCAGCGGCGGCAGCAGGCGCAGGCGGGTCTTTGCTGTCAGCACCAGCAGGCCCGCTTCGCGGCAGGCGGCCAGCACATCTGCGGCCTTGAGGTCGTAGAATTCGATGCCCACCATCAGACCGATGCCGGAAATGCTCTTGACATGGGGCAGCTTTGCGATGCCTGCGCGCAGCTGGACGGCGCGCTCGTTGACATTGGCAAGGAAGCTCTGGTCCATGCGGTCCACCACCACGTTGGCACCGGCGCAGACCACCGGGTTGCCGCCGAAGGTGGAGCCATGGGTGCCGGGGCCCATGCCCTCGGCCACCTTTTCATTCATCAGCACTGCGCCGATGGGCAAGCCGCCGCCCAGGCCCTTAGCCAGCGTGACCACGTCCGGCTTGAGGTTATAGTGCTCACAGCACAGGAAGGTGCCGGTGCGGCCCACGCCGGTCTGCACCTCGTCCACGATGAGCACCAGATCTTTTTCATCGCAGAGCTTGCGCACAGCCTGCACATAGTCGGGGTCCAGCGCCATGACACCGCCCTCGCCCTGAATGAGTTCCAGCATCACGGCGCAGGTGTTGCGGTCCACCAGCTCCTCCAGCGCTTCGATATCGCCTGCCGGAGCATACAGGAAGCCCTCGTTAAAGGGGCCGAAGTAGTTGTGGAACACCTCCTGACCGGTGGCGGTCAGGGTGGCGATGGTGCGGCCGTGGAAGCTGTTCACCAGCGTGATGACCGTGGTGCGGTCCTTGCGGTAGTGGTCCACGCTGTACTTGCGCGCGGCCTTAATGGCACCCTCGTTGGCCTCGGCACCGGAGTTGCCAAAGAACACCTTGCTCATGCCGGTGCGCTTACACAGCTTTTTGGCCAGCTTGCCGCAGGGCGCGGTGTAGTAAAGGTTAGAGGTATGCTGCAGCTTGTGGGCCTGCTCCGAGACGGCTTCGGCCCAGTCCAGATCACAGTAGCCCAGACTGTTGACACCGATGCCGCTGGTAAAATCCAGATACTGCTGGCCCTCGGGGCCTGCGGCGCGCAGGCCGTGGCCTTTTTCCAGCACAATAGGGTTGCGGTTATAGGTGTGCAGGACGTATTCGTTGTCCCGCTTGATGACTTTTTCAGAATCCATAGATGTACCCTCCTGTGAACAGAAACTGTGAACAGAAAACCCTCTCAGGCGCTTTCGCGCCAGAAAATGCTGGCAAAGGCTTGAGAGGGTCATTTTTCTTATTATACCGCCTGCACGGCACCTGTGCAATGCTTATTCGCGGTGGCTGCGGCGGTAGAAGCGGGTGCCGGAGCCGCGGTCGGAGAACAACTCCAGCAGGATGGAATGGGGCACGCGGCCGTCGATGATGACCGCCTCGTGCACACCCTGATAAATGGCATCGGCCATGCCGCCGATCTTGGGGATCATGCCGCCCGCAATGATGCCGGCGGACTTATAGCCCTCGATCTCGGACACCTCCACCTCGGGGATGAGGGTGCTCTCGTCGTCCTTATCCCGCAGCAGGCCCGCGATATCGGTCATGGATACCAGCTTCTCCGCTTTCAGCGCAATCGCGATCTGTGCAGCGGCGGTGTCGGCGTTCACGTTGTAGGCCTGACCCAGATCGTCCATGCCCACCGTGGCGATCACGGGGATGAAGCCGCCGTCCAGCAGGCTTGCGATCAGGGTAGCGTCCACATGTACGATCTCGCCCACATGGCCCAGCTGGAGGGTCCAGCTCGGTGCAGCGCAGCATCTGGCCGTCCATGCCGCACAGGCCCACGCCGCGGCCGCGCAGCTTTGCCACCAGATCCTTGTTCACCTTACCGGCCAGCACCTGCTGCACGATCTCCATGGTGGCATCGTCAGTCACGCGCAGACCGTTTGCGAAATGGCTCTCCACACCCACCTTTTTCAGCATCTCATTGATGGCCGGGCCGCCGCCGTGCACCAGCACCACGCGCACACCCAGCAGGGTAAGGGTGACCAGATCGTTCATGACGGCATTTTTCAGTTCTTCGTTGATCATGGCATTGCCGCCGTACTTTACCACCATGGTCTTTCCGTGATACTTCTGGATGTAGGGTGTCGCCTCAGAGAAAAGGCGCGCCATTTCTTCGTTTTTCATAAGATTTCCTCTGAACCCTCTCAGTCAATGCCTTGCGGCATTGCCAGCTCCCCCGAGAGGGGGAGCTTTTGCCGGACGGGTCACTTTATTTCATAAAATCAGCTGCTTGTCGTTCGTTTTAAGCTCCCCCTTCGGGGGAGCTGGCGCGCAGCGCCTGAGAGGGTTATCAGGTGCGGTAGTCGCCGTTGATCTTCACGTAATCGTAGGTCAGATCGCAGCCCCATGCCTTTGCGGATGCATCGCCGGTGCCCATGTCCACCTTGACCAGCACATCGTGCTCAGCCAGCACCTTGGCGGCTTCGTCCTCGCTGTAGGGGTGGTAGGCGGCGTTTTCGCACACATACACCTCACCGGCCTTGCTGGAAAGCCACACGCAGACCTTATCAATGGAGAAATCGCCGGGGGTGTAGCCGATGGCGCACAGGATGCGGCCCCAGTTGGCATCGCGGCCGAACACTGCGGCCTTGAACAGGTTGGAGCACACCACGCTGCGGCTGACGGCACGGGCGGTCTTCAGGTCGGGGGCGTGGGTCACTTCGCAGGTGATGAGGTGGGTGGCACCCTCGCCGTCACCGGCGTGCTCGGCACACATGTGCTCGGCAATGGCGGTCAGGGCCGCCACAAAGGCATGGTAATCCTCGTTTTCCTCGCAGATCTCCGGATTCCCGGCAAGGCCGGAAGCCATGATGATGAGGGTATCATTCGTGGAGGTGTCCAGATCCACGCTCATCTGATTGTAGGTGCCGGGCACCACGGTCTTGAGGGCCTTTTCCAGCAGGACAGGGGACACCGCCGCGTCGGTGGTGTAGAAGGCCAGCATGGTGGCCATGTTGGGGGCGATCATGCCGCTGCCCTTGCCGATGGCACCCACCGTGCAGGTCTTGCCGCCCAGCTCGAACTGGATGGCGTATTCCTTTTTATGGGTGTCGGTGGTCATGATGGCGGTAGCGGCATCGGTGCTGCCCTGCTCGGTGGCGGCCAGCTTGGCGGCGGCGGCAGGGATGCCCCGGGCAAAGGGGTCGATGACCATGGGCTGACCGATGACACCGGTGGAAGCGGGCAGAACGTCCTGCGGGTCGATGCCCAGCTCCTTGCCCACCAGCTCACAGCATTCTTCGGCCAGAGCCACGCCGTTGGCGGCGCAGGTGTTGGCGTTGCCGCTGTTCACGATGATCGCCTGTGCGTAGCCGTCCTTCAGGTGGGCGCGGTCCACCTTGATGGGTGCGCCGCAGACCTTGTTGGTGGTGTACACACCGGCGGCGGCACAGCGCACGTCCGCCTTGATGAGTGCCAGATCGTATTTTTCTGCATGGTTTGCGCGGATGCCGCAGTGCACGCCAGCCGCTGCAAAGCCCTTGGGCGCGCAGATGCCGCCCGCAACTTCTTGATACTGCATAATGATCTTCCTTTCCCACAGGACGAACCCTCTCAGTCAATGCCTTGCGGCATTGCCAGCTCCCCCAAAAGGGGGAGCTTTTCAGCAAGAGGGAAACCTTATCTTTTTGCCAAAAGCTCCCCCTTCGGGGGAGCTGTCACCGTCAGGTGACTGAGAGGGTTTTTTTTTTATTCCAACCCTTCGGTCTCTTCCAGCCCCAGCATCAGGTTCATGCACTGGACCGCTGCGCCGGAAGAGCCTTTGCCCAGATTATCGAACAGGGAGACCAGCATCATCTGGTCGCCTGCAGCGTTCACGGTCATGTACAGCTCCATGCGGTCGGTACCGGCCATGGCATTGGAGTACAGGCCGTTCTCCGGCAGGGCTTCGTTCAGAGCGTGCACCTTGACGGTGGCAGCATCCTTGTAATATGCCGCAATGCCCTCGGCCACCTGTTCGGCGGTGCTGCCCGCCAGCGTCAGATCCAGCGGCACCAGCACCTGCATGCCGCAGTAGTAATCGCACACCACGGGCACGAACATGGGGGTGTGGGCAAGGCCGCTGATCTTCTGCATTTCCGGCAGGTGCTTATGGGCAAGGCCCAGACCGTAGCTCTTGGGTGCATCCAGCTTGCTGTGCACCGGGCGATCAGCGCTCTCGTACTCGGCGATCATCTTTTTGCCGCCGCCGGAGTAGCCGGAGATGCCGGTGCAGCTGAAGGGATAATCTGCCGGTGCAAGGCCCAGCTCCACCAGCGGGCGGGCGATGCTGATAAAGCCGCTGGCATAGCAGCCGGGCACTGCCACGTGGCAGGAATTTTTGATTTTTTCCTTCTGGCCCTTCAGTTCCGGGAAGCCGTAGTCCCAGGCGGCATCGGTGCGGAAGGCGGTGGAGGTGTCCAGCACCTTCACGTCCGGGCGCAGCAGGGGCATGACCTCTTTGGAAGCTGCATCCGGCAGGCAGAGGAAGGCGAGGTCGGCAGAGTTGATCACCTTCGCGCGCTCGTTCACATCCTTGCGGCCCTCTGCGGAAATGGACAGCAGCTCGATCTCCGGGCGTTGTGCCAGACGGTCGGCAATGCGCAGGCCGGTGGTGCCGGAAGAGCCATCAATAAAAACTTTTACGCTCATGCGTTCTTTTCCTCCCACGCATCCAGCTGTGCGTTTGCCAGTGCGATCTGGTTGTTCACGCTGGCTTCGCTGGGGCCGCCGTAGCTGGTGCGGCCCTCGCAGCACTTGACCAGATCAATGGCTTCGTAGATATCGCCCTCGAACAGTCCGCTGTAGCCCTTGAACTCGTCCAGGGTCAGTTCCTCCAGCGTCTTATCCTTGGCAATGCAGTCCGACACCATGCAGCCGGTGAGCTTGTAGGCATCCCGGAAGGGCATGCCCTTCTTGGTGAGGTAGTCGGCGCAGTCGGTGGCGTTGATGAAGCCCTTGGCGGCGGCGCGGCGCATGTTGGCCGGCATGGTCTTCATGGTGTCCAGCATGGGAGTGACCGTCTTCAAGCACAGCTCCAGCGTATCCACTGCGTCGAAGATGGCTTCCTTATCTTCCTGCATGTCCTTGTTGTAAGCGAGGGGAATGCCCTTCATCATCACCAGAAGGGTGTTCAGGTCGCCGTAGACGCGGCCGGTTTTGCCGCGGATCAGCTCGGTAACATCGGGGTTCTTCTTCTGCGGCATGATGGAAGAGCCGGTGGTAAAGGCATCGTCCAGCTCAATGAACTTGAACTCCCAGCTGCACCAGAGGATGATCTCCTCGGAAAGCCGGGACAGGTGCATCATGCAGATGGAGATGGCGTTTGCCAGCTCGATGCAGAAATCGCGGTCGGACACGCCGTCCAGACTGTTGGCGCAGGGAGCCGCAAAGCCCAGCTTTTCGGCGGTGAACTGGCGGTCCAGCGGGTAGGTGGTGCCAGCCAGCGCGCCGCTGCCCAGCGGGCACTGTGCGTCCATGCGGGCGGTGGCATCCTCAAAGCGCTGCAGATCGCGCAGCAGCATGGAGGCGTATGCCATCAGGGCATGGCCAAAGGTGATGGGCTGGGCACGCTGCAGATGGGTGTAGCCGGGCATGACGGCGGTGGTGTTCTCACCGGCCTTTTTGCAGATGACCTTGATGAGCTCCACGATGTAGGCCTGCAGGGTGTGGCTGTAATCCCGCAGGGTCAGGCGGATATCCAGCGCCACCTGATCGTTGCGGCTGCGGCCGGTGTGCAGCCGCTTGCCCGCATCGCCGATGCGGGCGGTGAGGGTCTGCTCCACAAAGGTGTGCACATCCTCGGCGCCCGGGTCGATCTCCAGCCTGCCGGCTGCCAGATCGTCGGCGATGGAAGCCAGACCGTTGAGGATGTCCTCACAGTCCTTTTCCGAGATGATGCCCTGCTTTGCCAGCATGGCGGCGTGCACGCCGCTGCCGCGCATATCCTGCGCGATCATGCGCTGGTCGAACCGGATGGAGGAGTTGAAGTCGTTCACGCGGGAATCCACGGCCTTGGAAAAACGGCCCTTCCAGAGTTGTTCTGCCATAAAATTGTCCTCTTTTTTTATCTACCTCTAAAAACGGCAAAGCCGCCGCAGGGGAAAACGCTCCTGCGGCGGTGCCGCCGGCAACGATGCCGGTTGGATGGAACTTTCGTGTGAAAGTGTGAAAACACACGAAAGGGAAGATGTTAAAACTTACTTGACCTCCGGCCAGTTCTTGCACAGCTTTGCGCGCTCCTTGATGGACAGGCCGAACAGGTTGATGAAGCCTGTTGCATCGGCCTGATTGTAGTCCTCGTCCTCGCCAAAGGAAGCAGTCTGCTCGTCGTACAGGGTGTACGGAGAGGTGACACCTGCGTTGATCATGTTGCCCTTGTACAGCTTCAGCTTCACATCGCCGGTCACGGTCTTTTCCAGGCTGTCGGCAAAGGCATCCAGAGCCTCACGCAGCGGGGTGAACCACTGGCCGTTGTAGACGATGTCGGCGTACTTCTGGGCCAGCTGAGCCTTGAAGTGAGAGCTCTCCTTGTCCAGAGTGATGGTCTCCAGCACATTGATGGCCTTGTACAGGATGGCACCGCCGGGGGTCTCGTAGACGCCGCGGCTCTTCATGCCCACCAGACGGTTCTCCACGATATCCAGCAGGCCGATGCCGTTCTCGCCGCCCAGCTTGTTCAGGTACTCCACCAGCTCCACAGCGCCCATTTCCTTGCCGTCCACGGCGGTGGGGATGCCCTTCTCAAAGTGGATGGTCACATAGGTGGGGATATCGGGAGCCTGCTCGGGGCTGACGCCCAGCTCCAGGAAGCCGGGCTTGTTGTACTGCGGCTCGTTGGCGGGGCTTTCCAGATCCAGGCCCTCGTGGCACAGGTGCCACAGGTTCTTGTCCTTGGAGTAATTGGTCTCGCGGTTGATCTTCAGGGGGATGTGGTGAGCCTCGGCGTAGTCGATCTCCTCGTCACGGCTCTTGATATCCCACTCACGCCACGGAGCAATGATGGCCATATCGGGGCACAGGGCCTTGAGGGTCAGCTCAAAACGCACCTGATCATTGCCCTTGCCGGTGCAGCCGTGGCAGATGGCGTCTGCGCCTTCCTTGATGGCGATATCCGCCAGAGCCTTGGCGATGCAGGGACGTGCAAAGCTGGTGCCCAGCAGGTAGTCCTCGTACTTTGCGCCGAACTTCAGGGTGGGGAAGATGTAGTTCTCCACAAAGTCCTTCTTCAGGTCCAGCACATACAGTTTGGAAGCGCCGGTAGCCTTGGCCTTTTCTTCCAGACCATCCAGCTCCGTGCCCTGACCCACGTCACCGGAGACAGCGACGACCTCGCAGTTGTTGTAGTTTTCCTTCAGCCAGGGAATGATGATGGAGGTGTCCAGACCGCCGGAGTAAGCCAGCACGACTTTTTTGATGTTTTCCTTTTTCATAGGTGACGCTCCTTTTTCATAAAAATACACTTTTGTTTTCTGATGCGCACTTTCCCTTCGCATCCTCTTCCGTTGCGTTTCGGTTGATGCTTTTATTATACGCCGCGCTGTTTTTTCGTCAATAACAAAACCATACAAACCTTTTTTGCTTCCGGCACCCGTTTTTCGTTCATGTTGCATCTTTATGCGTTATTTGCAGAATATATTCATATTTTATGCATTTGCGCAGTATATATTCGGGGCACATGCATCCCGCCCGAGGCATGTGCGGACTACAGCACACGGAAAGAATTCACACCGCAAAAACAAAAAGCCCGGGACCCTTTTGTGAGCCGTCTGGCCCTGAAAGAGTCCCGGGTTTCGTTTTGGCCTTATGCGCCGGCAAAGGGCCCGCCCGCCGCGCTCCATGCGCGGCACAGCAGTTCCTTCTGGGCCTTGGGCAGCTGCTTGAGGGCATACTCCCGCCGCAGGGCGGCGCGCTTATCCGCGCACAGTTCGAGATAGGCAAAACCCCCGGCCCCTCTGGCACGGGTGTACTTTGCGCCGCGTCCGCTCTGGTGGGCGCACAGGCGGGCGGCAGGGTCGGTGGTCCAGCCGGTGTACAGCGTACCGCCGGTACACCGCACCATATACACAAAGGCGGGCTTTGGCCGGGCGCACGGCTCAGATGCGGCCATTGTTCTTTAACACCTGACGGCAGGCCGCAAGGGCGGTCTCCTTATCCTTGGCGGTGATGAGGAAGCGGCTGGCGTGGCAGAAGCTGATGCCCGGGATGCCGCTCTTCTGCTCAATGACCTCCTGCGGCTGGCCGGCCCAGCTCTGGGGGAAGGGCAGCTTGGGGCGCTTGGTCTTGTGGTCGGTGACGCACTGGGCGCTCCAGCCGCCGCGCTGGCTGGGGTAGATCACGAACAACGCGTCCGTCTTGTACAGGCCGTTCTTCCACGGCAGATAGCAGGGCAGCACCACGATGCCGTCCCGGGAGTTTTTGTAAGCCTGCTGCACCTTTTCGTCGGCACGGTTCACGGCGTTGGCGCCGGCGATCTGGTGTTCCAAGATCTGCTTTGCCACGGCCACCGCCTTGAAAAAGCAGGTGTCCTGATCCTCTTTGGAGTCCCACACCGGGTTAAAAAAGCCAATGGCATCACACAGGCTGTTCTGCTCGCCGGTGTTATCGTTGAGGTCCAGCGGCTGGATGAAGTTCTCGTCGATGAGCCGGGCCTGCCGCTCACCCACAAGGCCGGGGCCGAGCACCCGCCACAGCAGGCCGAAGGCCGCATAGGGCACGCCATTGGGGCGGCACTCCCGCGGCTCCTGATGGTGGTCGAACATACCAAAGCCCACATCGTACACGATGCCGTCAAAATCATCCGGCACCACAAAGCCGCGGGTGATCTTGATGTCCGGGCGCAAAATTTGCAGCAGGGCAGTGGCAAACACATCGTCGGCGTGGAACTTGCCGGCGTGGGTGAAGCCGTTTGCAGGAATTTTCATAGATGTACCTCGTTCCCAATAAAATGTCTGGCAACAGTATAGCACACTTTGCAGAAAGGGACAACGAAAAGCCCCGGAACGGGCACGCCATTCCGGGGCTTTTTGAGCGTATTCTTACTTTTTCTTTGTGGTGCGTGCCTTTTTAGCGGCAGGAGCGGCGGGCTTTTCCGCCGGGGTGGTCTCCGGCTCGCCCAGAGCCAGAATGCTGCTCAGTTCCTTCTGAGCTGCGGCATTCGTGGCATCGGTGGTGGCCAGCACGTCGGCGTAGAACTGCTCCATGCCCTCGCGGGTGGAGAAGGTGGCAACGTACATCTGGTTGCCCATGGCGCCGCTCAGCGCGTCCGGCATGCGGTCCACCATGCGTATGTTCTGCTGGTACTTCTGCATGATCTGCTCGTGGCTGTACACAAAGTGCTTGCCGTCGCGGCGGCCGGCAAAGGCACAGTAGAAGTGCTCGCCCACCGGCATATCGGTGCCGCCAAAGGCGATCATATCCGCCCAGATCTTATACACGTTGGTGGAACGGGCAAAGTTGATCATATCCGGGGTGAAGCCGCCGCAGGGGCGCATGTTGACTTCCAGAGCCACGATCTGGCCCTTTTTGCCCATGCCGGCCTGATCCTCGGTCATGCGGAAGAACTCAAAGTGGACAAAGCGGCTCTTCACCCCAAAGCTCTTGACGGCGGCACGGCCTGCAGCGCGGGTGTCCTCGGGCAGGTCCTTGATGATGTAGTAGATGGAGTTGTCGTTGTCGTTGACGATATCCATGATGGACATGGGGCTCACGTTGCCGGCCTCAAAGATGGGGTTGCCGTTGGCATCGATGATGGCATCGTAGCTGTTCACCTCGGCCCGGACGAACTCCTCCATGATGTACTCCACATCCGGGTGATGGGCCGTCTTCTGCACGAGGAACTTTTTCAGGTCCTCGTCGCTGGACAGCTTGTGGGTATCGGATGCGCCCACGCCGTTATCCGGCTTTACCACCACCGGGTAGCCCACCTCTTCGATGAACTTCCGGCAGCCCTCGTAATCGTCCACCATGTGGTAGCGTGCGGTGGCGATGCCAGCCTTCTGGTAACACTCCTTCATCTTGCTCTTGTACTTGATGCGGGGCATATCTGAGGTCTGGAAGCCGGAAGTGATGTGGAAATCGGTGCGCAGGGCGGCGTCCCGCTCCAGCCAGTATTCATTGTTGGACTCCAGCCAGTCGATGCGGCCATGCTTGAAGGTGAGGAAGGCCACGGCGCGGTAGACCTCATCGTAGTTTTCCAGGCTGTTCACCTTGTAGTATTCGTTCAGGCTGTCCTTCAACTCCGGCTTCAGCTCATCATAGGGCTGGTCGCCGATGCCCAGCACGTTCATGCCATCGTTCTTCAGCTCCCGGCAGAACTGCCAGTAGTTGGTGGGGAAGTTCGGCGAGATAAAAATAAAATTCTTCATGATTTTCCTCTTTCCTCTATAAAAACCTCCGTCACGGCTTCGCCGTGCCAGCCTCCCTCCGGGGGAGGCGTCCCTCTCAGTCAACGCTTACAGCGTTTGCCAGCTCCCCGAAGGGGGAGCTTATTTGCTGCAAACCGTCAGATGCATCAAAGCTCGCCCTTCGGGAGAGCTGGCGCGTCAGCGCCTGAGAGGGTTTGTTTTACTGCTCGCCTAGAATATACGGCATGTAATATGCAGTCTGCTTATACCACCAGTTCCAGTCGTGGTTGACATCGTGGCCCCACAGGTCCACCCAGATGGGGATGTTCTTGGCCTCGAAGATGCGCTTGAGGAACCATGTGGTGTCCGGCTGCTCCCAGTCGCCCTGACCGCAGCAGATGACCGCCTTCTGGCTGCGGAACAGCTGCATGTAGGGGTGATCCTCCGGGAAGTTCTTCATGTAATCCACGGGCGAGTTCATGTACACCAGCTCGTCCATATAATTGCCGAAGCCATAGTGGGCCGTGTAGATGCCGCTGAGGGCCAGACAGCCGCAGAACACATCCGGGCGGCGCAGGTACAGGTTGACCGCATGGGTGGCGCCCAGACTGCAGCCAAAGGCAATGACACCGGGCAGGTCGTCCCAGCCGTTGCGCTCCTTGGCCAGATACTGGATCTTGGGCACAGCCTCCTCCACGATATAGCGCAGCCACTGCTCATAGCGGCGGATGCGCCAATAGGGGTCGCCCTGCGTGTCGGACCAGGTCTCCTTGTCCATGGTATCAATGGAGATCACCATGATCTTACCAGCATCGATCCATGGGGCAAGGGTGTCGGCCATGTGGAAGTTCTCAAAATCGAAGAAGCGGCCATCCTGACAGGGGATGTACAGCATCGGGCGGCCTGCGTGGCCGTAAATTTTGCACTCCATGTCGCGGCCCAGCGCCGGGCTGTAGTCCTTAAAATACTGCATTTCCATGGTGTTTCCTCCTTTTAGGGTTTACTCCTCCACCTCATACATCAGCGTATGGAACATAAAGGGCAGCTGTTTTTCCCAACTGGCTTCGCTGTGGGTGCCGCCGGGCACGATGCGGCTGGTGAGGTGGATGCCGCGGGTCATGACCTTTGCGCACATCTCTGCAAAGCCGCAGCGCATCCCGTCGTGGTTGCCCATCTCGCGGGAGCCGTAATCCATGTACAGCACGGTGCCCGGCTCCAGCTTGGCCCGGCCCACAAGGCCGGACAGCTTATCCGGGGCCACCCAGATGGACGGCGACAGCGCCGCCGCACGGCTGAAAGTGTCGTTGTACTGCAGCAGGGCGTACAGGCTCATCAGGCCGCCCATGCTGCTGCCGCCGATGAAGGTGTGCTCCCGGTCGGGCAGGGTGCGGAAGCTGCGGTCGATGAAGGGTTTGAACCGGTGGATGTACCAGCTCATGGTGGCCTGACCCGTGCCGTCGAAGTGGCCGAACTGTGGGTCGTCGAACCGGTAGGGCGAATACTCCACCAGCCGTTCGTTGTTGGCTCCGGCGTTGCACTCCACCGCCGCCACGATCAGCGGGGTGTCGGTGTAGTCCAGATAATCGGCCACGCCCCAGCTCTTGCCAAAGGTGGCATCCTCGTCAAAAAAGACGTTCTGGCCGTCGAACATATACAGCACCGGATACCGGCGGTCGGGGTCAGCTTCATACATCGTGGGCAGATAAACATATACTCTGCGCTGCTCGGTGCCGTTGACGGCAGGGTAGCTCACTCCATTTTTTGACCATGGGTCCATTCCTCTCAATCTTTCCCGCACGCCTGCCGCAATGCAGGCCGCTGTTCTGTTTTCAGTTTAGCACTGCAGGGCACAGAAAGCAATTGCGCCGGGAAATTTTGGAGGTTTGACGGAGAGGGCGAGGACGTTATCCTAATATACGGCAAACGCCGCCGAGCGGAGGCCTGGCGGCGTTTGCTGCTATTCTGAATAAAAAGGTTCTCTCCGGAGAATCGGGATCAGTTCTTTTTCTCAACAGGCACGATCCAGCCCTTGGTATCGGGGATCTTGCCCCACTGCATACCGGTCATGGTGTCGTACAGCTTCTGGGTGACAGGGCCGATCTTGCCGTCGCCGATGTAGGCGTGCTCGCCCTTCCAGACCAGCTCCTTGACGGGGGAGACGACAGCGGCGGTACCGGTGCCAAACACCTCTTCCAGCTTGCCTTCGCGGGCAGCGGCCATGATGTCGGCAATGGCGATCTTGCCCTCAACGACCTCATAGCCCCAGTCCTTCAGCAGCTCGATGCAGCTGCGGCGGGTGACGCCGGGCAGAACGGTGCCGACGGTAGCAGCGGTGTACACCTTGCCGTCGATCTTGAACATGATGTTCATGCTGCCAACTTCCTCGACGTACTTCTTCTCCACGCCGTCCAGCCACAGCACCTGGGCGAAGCCCTGCTGCTCGGCCAGCTCGCCGGCCTTGATGGAGGCGGCGTAGTTGCCGCCGCACTTGGTGAAGCCGGTCAGGCCGGGCGCGGCGCGGATGTACTCGTCCTCCACGTAGATGCGGACGGGGTCGATGCCCTCGGCATAGTAGGCGCCGGAGGGAGCGCAGATGACGCAGAAAATGTAGTGCTTGGAAGCGTGCACGCCCAGACCCACGTCGTTTGCAAACACGAAGGGACGGATATACAGGGAGGCGCCGTCGGAATGGGGCACCCAGTCACGGTCCACTTCCACCAGCGTCTCAACGGCCTGAATGTAGTCCTCCACAGGGATCTTGGGGATGCACAGACGGTCGGCGGAGTCCTGGAAACGCTTTGCGTTGCAGTCCGGGCGGAACAGCTGGACGGTGCCATCCGCAGTCCGGTAAGCCTTCATGCCCTCGAAGATCTCCTGAGCATAGTGGAACACGACGGTAGCCGGGTCCAGCTCAAAGGGGCCGTAGGGGACAATGCGGGCATCGTGCCAGCCTTCGCCCTCGGTGTAATCCATCACGAACATATGGTCGGTGAACTTCTTGCCAAAACCCAGATTGCTCTCGTCAGGCTTTGCCTTCGGAGCAGTGGTACGGGTGATCTTGATATCCAACATGATTTATTTTCCCTCTTTCCTGATCTCGGGCGCAGCGAGTGAAAATGCGCCCGCAAACACCGAATGTTGTTTTCTATTATAATAATATGAATGTGATTTACAAGGAAACGAAAAATCTTTCATCTTTGGACAGGTTAAGTTGCGCTAAATTGCCTGCTTTTCCATGTGCAAACTGCCCAAAATATGATACAATGAGGGCATAAGCCGGATCTTACAGGCTCAGAAAGGAGCTTTTGCACAATGATAAAAGGTGTTATTTTTGATATGGACGGGCTGATGTTCGACACCGAGCGCATCTGGGCCACCCTGTGGGAGCCCGCACTGGCCACACTGGGCCTTCCTTATAAGGAAGGGCTGGGCTGGACGCTGCCGCGCGCGGCTCGGCAGGCGATTCCATGCGGGCCGTGCTGCGCCGCTTCTACGGCCCGGACTGCGACACCGATGCCATCATGGATGCCCTGCACGCGCAGGCAGAGACGGCCTTTCAGGCACCGCCGCCCAAAAAGCCGGGTCTGGATGAACTCATCGCCTATCTGGAAGCGCAGCACATTCCCATGGTGGTGGCCTCTTCCAGCCGTATGGCCTCCATCCTGCGGCACCTCAACAACTGGCACATGACCGATCACTTTCAGGCCCTTATTTCCGGCGAGCAGTTCTCGTCAAAGCCCGACCCGGAGATCTTCCTCACCGCGGCCAAGGCGCTGGGCACCACCCCGGCTGAAACGCTGGTGCTGGAGGACAGCTACAACGGCGTGCGCGCTGGTGCCGCCGGCGGTTTTGTGACCGTGATGGTGCCGGACCTTGCCCAGCCGGACGACGAGATGCGCCGCCTGTACACCGCCGAGTGCAAAGACCTGCGCGAGGTGAAAAAAGATGCTGGAGGCAGGGGAAGCTTCTTTCCGAAACCTGAAATATACAGGTGGTCTTTTTACATTTTCACGCTAAAAAAGCGGAGAACATCCTCAAGGAAGTCTTTGCCCGCCTTATCCAGCAATCCTCCCGTGTGGAGCTGGGCAAGAAGTTTGAAAGCGGCTTCTATGCCAAGCCCGAAAGCCCCAACCCGCAGGCTGTACCCGCCGCAGGCGAACCGACCACCTCCATGACGGCTCTCTTGGAATTGCTCAAGGATGCCGACCCGGAAATGAAGGCAAAGCTGCGCCTGGCCCTGCTCACCTGATGCAAAAAAGGGCACTGATTGCAATGCAATACAGCGCCCTACATCATCGGACATGGATAACACCGACCGTGCAAAAACCGTGCAGAAACCGTGCAGCCATGGCTTACAAAACAAAAAAGCCATGAAATCTTTCGATTTGGCAGGGTTTAGGACATCCGAATAGACACCATTTGATAGAAAAATGAGGCTCACCATGAACAAACTGCTTTCCTGCCGCTTCAATATGGACACCAATCGGTAGAAGCCCGATTCGTGGATGGCTCCATCCTCGCCATCGACTGTATCGCCGTTGAGGAGGAAGAGTACGGTGACACCCCGGCACAGCGGGCAGAACTGGACTGGCTGCTCTACAACAAGCCCTTGGAGTATGCACAGCTTGTGCTGGGTGGAGGGATGGAGCATTATCTTTCCCTCGGCTGTGACCACGGCAGAATGGAAGATTGAGGATTCAGCAGCCGTTCGCAAAAAATTAAAGAATCATCTTTGCAAAGACCATTGCTATTTGCGCCCAAATCGAATATAATATAGATAGGAAAGCGGACGTCATTCCGCTGGTGTGGCTGACACCTAAAATCCGATCAGATGCAGGACGTAAGGGCCTGAGGTTGGCGGGCAACGATAAAACCCGAAAGCGATGCAGGGCGTAAGGACCTGCGGTTGGCGGACAACGATAAAATCAGTCGCAAGGGACATCGGACAGCACTGCGGTGTTGTAGGTGTCCCTTTTATTTTGTAAAAACGCAAAGGAGCGCAGAATCAACTATGACGAAAAAAAAAGAAGCACTGTCCATCGTTTTTTCCTGTGCGCCATTGTATAAAGAGAATTTGGTAGACAGAAGCCTGCTGTTCATCACCACCGACAAGCACAAGAATGTCCATTGTCTGGAGGTCACGTTCGATATTGGCAACTTTTTGCACATGACAGGCTTCAAGCTGCGGAAATCCGGCATCAATGCTCGGCACTTTTTCAATCTGTGCTATGACAAACGTCTGACCGAAGCGGACTTTGATTTTTCCGCAGACGGAACCACCGAAATGAAAATGCGTGTTCTGCCCAGCCTGATGAAGAAGAACCTCTCCGCAAAAATGCTGGGCGATTATAATATGAGCCAGCCTAAGCTGTACACTGACAAAATCGCTGGTTCCCTCAGTGCCTGCATGGGGTTTGTCCGGGATGGTGGTGAAGGCCGTTTCGTACCTAACACGGTGCTGGAAGGCGATATACGAACCAAGGTAAAGGCCGCTGACCGAATCATTGCTACATATCGCAAGAGCCGCAGTGAGGAGCAGTATTCGGAAATCGTATTCACCGCAAAGAAAGTTGAATGGGAAAAGATTGTCCTTCCCGATGAATACTGCTATCTTGTGTTGCCTGAATAATAAAAGAATGCCCGCCACCGGTTGGAAATGCCTGTAACCATATACGGCGCTAGTTCCATATTGTTGATTTCATTGAAAGTCAACCAATATTTCACCTTATCATGGTAACGCTGGATTACTATGTGGGCAAATTTTTCAAAGCAGTCGATCCACACACGGTTATCCCATCCTCCGAAACGCTGCACCATGCTGATTGGAATATCAAAATGCGAAAGCGTTACCAAAGGCTCAATTCCATATTTATGCAGTTCATCAAAAACATTCTCATAAAAAGCCAATCCTGCTTCATTGGGCACAGCGTCATCTCCATTCGGGAAGATACGTGTCCAACTGATGCTCATCCGAAAGCATTTAAAGCCCATTTCTCCCATCAGTGCAATATCTTCCTTATAGTGATGATAGAAATCCGTTGCACGGTGACTGGGATAGTATGCGTCCGTTCGAATCGCAGGCGCTGCACCTTCCGGAAGTTTCGGATCAAACGCGGATGTTTCGCCTTGTTCGCCTGTAACAGGGTTCTCACACCACCATGCGCGGTTTCGTATGGGAACCGCCCATGGAAAAGTCTGCTACTGTCAGACCGCGCCCGTCTTCCTGATAACCGCCTTCATACTGGTTGGCTGCAGTGGCTCCTCCCCACATAAAGTCTTTGCGAAAAGCCATTTTTCTCCCCGCTTTCTCTCATTATTCCTTATCATCTCCATACTGAGCATCGTTGAACATTACATATGTAATGATAAAGCCCAGTGCAGTTGCCAACAGCATCACACCACTTGCCACGATCAGGGACTGAACAGGGTTTGCCGGGTCGATGTAGCCGGGAATCTTAAAGATGCCAAACCCAGGAATCGTATAAACTGCGAAGCCAAAAGTCCACCTACACCGCAGGCAATTGCGCTAGACACACAGGTCACAACCAAATATTTCATGCGAGGCATAACGATTGCATAGGTTGCCGGTTCAGTAACACCAAAGAGGGCAGAAACAGCTGCCGGAAGAGCCAGTTCTTTCAGTTTTTCTTTGTCTTGCACAGGATACCAAGCGTAACACCCAGAACCGCAAAGCTCACGACACCCAGAGATGCATAGTTCGGGGAAGGAGTGCCTGCCATGACATCCATCAGCGCCGGCAGAACGATTACGCTGTGAACGCCCAGTACCACAAGGATCTGATAGAATCCGCCAATAACCACATCCGACAGGATATGATTAAAGTTATACAGCAGGTTCATTACAAAGCTGACACCATCTGCCAGCAGGTTGGCTGCCGGTCCTACCAGCATATATCCGATAGGAACCACGATCACAAAAATCAGCATCGGGGTCAAAAAACCTTTGACCATATCCGGCAGATGCTTATTCAGGAACCGCTCAGCGTACACTGCCAAGATTACAGTAAAAATGCAGGCAACACCGTGGATGTATAGGTGTTATTGAAAACATGGCCGAACAGCTCAATGTCCACACCATTGATCGAAGGGATGCAAAGCGCCAAGCCCACTGTAACGGCTGTAAGGATTTCATTCGCTTTGCAATATTATAGCCGATCAGCGCCGGAAGGAAGAAGAACGGAGCATTTGCAATACCGGAAAGCAAAACATAAATGCCTGCCTCTTTACTCATCCACCCCAGTGCTGTAATAAGTGCAAGAATACCTTTGATCATACCTGCTGCACACAGCATCATTGCCGAAGGAGAAAATGCTGCTGCAATAAACGGGAGAATTTTGCTGTAAAAAGGTTTATTTTCCTCAGACTGCTGTTTAGACGGTTCCGCAAAGCGGGTAATTTTGCATACTTCGTCATAGATTTCCTGCACACGTGCACCAATCAGCACCTGATACTGGCCCCTGCAACCATAACACCCAGCACGCCATTAGTCTTTTTTCAATTGTTCGGTCTGTGCCTTTTTCACATTCTTCAACTCAAAGCGCAGACGAGTGACGCAATGCGTCAGAGAAATAACATTTTCTTCGCCACCGACCAGTTCAAGAATTTCTTTTGCCAGTTCAGCACCATTTCTTTTTTCTGCCATTCCGGGAACCTCCTGTTCCTTTCCTTCCAGCTGCAGGGTCAGCCGACCGCGTTCCAATTCTGCACTGATAACGCCCTGCACCTGATTGACTGCTGCCAAATTCACTACACCGGCATCTTTGAGCATAAGATACAGCGTGCCCTTACGCGGAATCGTCCGGCTGACATTCTCCTGACCTCCGATGTACGGATAAACGCTTTGTAAGATGTCCTGTTCTGCCATTGCAGTGTCCTCCTTGTGAATGTTCGGATATATGTAATTCCGGTGCACAGAATACATCAAAGTAAAAAATCCGGAGCACACTTCACCACAACAAAATCGGCAGGAAGCTCCCTCGTTTGCTGCGTAAAGTCCGCCCCGGATATCGCGCCATTTCAGGCTATCGCTCCAGAAACCAAGCTTTCTGTTTATTCTTGTTCTCGCTCATACACGCGCTGGATATGCATGATGAGGTATACAACTTCATCATCGTTGCAATCCCATCCGTAGGTATTCTTCAGATATTCTACGACCTTCAATGTACAGGCATAAATATCGGGATATTCACGCATTAAGGTTCTCCGAAGAGTGCTGGATATATTATCCGTCTGTACGCCTGCCTGTAATCGCTGAATCAAATAACGCAGATGGGTTGCAAACCTGCTGTAATTGTAGCTATCCTTATCCAGCTGAATGTGCAAGCTGCTTTCCACGATTTCGTTAACTTTGGCAATCACCTGCATACTCAGCATCAGGCTGTGCATATCGCCGCTTTCTGCTTCGGCATTGATAAAATGCATTGCGATGCTGATTGCTTCGCTTGCAGGCAGGTTCATTCCAGTCTGTTCGTTCAGCATCTTTAATGCCATATCTGCCATAGCTGCTTCTCTAGGATATAGATGGCGAATATCATAAGCAATCGGTGTGGTCAGGTCCACACCTTTTTTCAGGCGCTCCGCTGCAAACTGGATATGGTCAGCCAGTGTAAATGGAAGATTCGATTCAGGGAACAGTCCAATTCAATGCCTGCCTGATCTGCAATGTCAGCACAGACCATTACGATGGGCTGCGAAAGTTCTGCAATCATTCCAAGGTACTTCGGGTCAACATCGTAAAATACGCTCGAAAAAAGTTTGTACGCTCAATTTTGGAAAACCATCATCCAGTTTGTATGGCAATTTGTGGAAAACCACCACTTTCCTTTGCCCATCACTACGATTTCAATGACCTGTCCGGTCAATCGCTCCGAGGAATATGCGGCACTCGTATTGCAAACTTTTTTTGATGTCATTGTCATTTTCAATAAATGAATTTATGATTTTTTTCATATTCGCAAAAAAGTCTTACTATCACTGCTTTACCACAATAAAATTTCCAAAACCATCTTGACGTACCCCACAAAATGAACCCTCTATCGCAAATCCCAAACAACACCGTAAATGACTGCACGGTGCGGGTTTATTCCCTATGAAGATTTTTACCGCCCCAACGATCTATTTTGCCGCTTACTTCACCCGACAAAATCATCGCTGCGCTGCGTGGGCGGTATTTTTCTTTTTTACAAATAAAATCTTATGTAGTTGTTCAATCTTCCAAAATTTGTTTTTAGTTGTTGACTACGCAACCACAAAGTGTTATTTCTGTGCTTGAAAGAAGCAACGAGATACTGCGCCATGACCTCACACTTTCTGTGGGCGAGCCGGACAACGCCGCTGCAAAACAGGGGCAGGAACTGCGTTCGGTGTGAACGGTGACCATGAGCAGGGGCTTTGCCTTTTCACACGTTTTGCTCTGCAAAATTTTCAACGTGCATTGCGGTTCGACTTCTGAAATTTTCAGTGTTGCACGGAAAGGGCGAAAGCAAGTATCGACCTGTGGCCACAAATTTTCAATGCTTGAAAATGTTCTGTCACATGGTCTGCCACTTGTTGGGGAGTGCCTTCCCCAAACCCTGCTCCAGCATTTGCGCTGATTTCAGCGCAAAAGCGGCGTGTCGCATTACATAGCCCTCTCCATCCCGGAGTGGGCATTTATCATTTTCACAGGAGGTCGAATATGGCTGAAATGAAAAGTCCGAACGTACACGCACGAGAGAACCGCAATGACACGCCGCGAAAACGAAAGACACACATCATCAAAGTCCGAGTGACCGCAGAAGAAAAACTGCGGATCGCATACGCCTGCAAAGAACTCCACCTCACCCAATCCGAGCTCGTCCGCCGCGTCCTGTACGGCGTGAACGTCAAGCACACCGTTGTGGTGGCGCAGGGCGGCGAGGATGCACTGGCGGCGCTTGCCGCCTTGTCTGCCCAGTGCAGCAAGGTGGGAAGCAACCTCAACCAGCTTGCACGGTACTTCAACTCCGGCGGCAAAGACACCGAGCAGCTCCGGGCGCAGATTCTGGAGGAACTGTCCGCACTCACGAACTTTCGGCTGAAAGCCGAAGAAACGGTTGGTGAACTGTATGGCAACCATCAAGCATTTAAGCTCGAAGAACTCTAACTACGCCGCCGCCGAAAGCTATCTGACCTTTCAGCACAACGAGTACACCGGTCTGCCCATTCTGGACGAGAAGGGCAGACCCAAGGCGGGAGGACGTGAAGACCCACCATTATATCATCAGCTTCGACCCGAAGGACGCAGTAGAAAACGGCCTGACCATGGAGCGGGCGCAAGCCCTTGGCTTGCGGTTTTGCAAGGACAATTTTCCCGGTCATCCCGCCATCGTCTGCACCCACCCGGACGGACACAACAGTGCCGGGAACATTCACGTCCACATCGTCATCGGCAGCTTGCGTGTCCGCACCGTGGAACGGCAGCCCTTCATGGACAAGCCGTGCGACTGGGAAGCGGGCAAGAAGCACCGCTGCACTTCTGCCATGCTCCGGCACCTCCGTGTCGCTGTCATGGAAATGTGCGAGCAAGCCGATCTGAACCAGATCAATTTGCTGGAAGCCCAAGGCGACCATGTTTCCGAGCGGGAGTATTGGGCACAGCGGCGCGGACAACGCCGTCTCGACCATGCCAACGCGAAACTTGCCGCCGAAGGGCAGCAGCCCACCCAGACCGTCTACCAGACCGAGCTGGACAAGCTGCGAAAGCAGATCTACGCTGTGCTGAATAAGACCACCACCTTCGAGGAATTTTCTGCATTGCTCATGCAGGAACACGGCGTTGCCGTGAAAGAGAGCCGAGGCCGGTTGAGCTACTGCCCGCCCGGTCGGACAAAGTTCATCACCGCCAAGAAACTGAGCAAAAAGCTGGAAAAGGAGCAGGTGCTGACCGCCCTCTCCCAGAACATCCAGCTTGCAACCGCCATCCAGCCCGCCTGCGAACAGAAGCCGGATAAGATCAGGAAACTGGTTGACATTCAGGCGAACGTTGCTGCGGGCAAGGGCATCAGCTATGAGCGTTGGGCGAAAAAGTTCAACCTCAAACGCTGGTCGCAGACCTTGTGTCTCCTGCAGGAGAAAAAGCTGCTCAACGAAGATGCCCACCAGCGCATTGCCGAACTGCAAACGCAGTATGACGATGCACTGGCTGTGGTCAAAGACATGGATGCCCGCATGGTCTCCCTCAAGGAGCTGCGCGGGCATCTTTCCGTGGTCTATCGGCAGTACAAGCCCTCTCGCGCAAAAACTCCAGACCGTGCGGAACCCCGCCAAGTTCAAGGAGCAGCACCGCGCAGAACTTTTGCCGTGTACGATGCAGCCTGCGCCTATTTCAAGGCCAACGGGCTCAGGACGCTGCCGGACCTCAAAAGGCTGGATGCCGAATACCAGACCCTTTCCTCGGAGAAAAACGGGTTCTATACCCGCTACAAGAAAGCGCAGATCGAACTGCGTGAACTCCGCACCGCACAACAAAACGTGGAAGCCTTCTTCCGCAAGGAGGAGCGCAGCCACGCCGTACCGCAGCAGGAGGTCAAATGAACAACACTCTGACGGATCGATGTGTGAATAAACCCAACCTCACCCACGCCCCTCACCGGGCTTCGTCCACCCCACCCATTGGGACGGAGGGTAGCTCCTCTGTCTTTTCGGACGTAAAGAGCGCCATCTCGACCCGGCAGGCAGCGGAGCTGTACGGCTTCGCCGTAAACCGGAACGGCATGATGTGCTGCCCCTTCCACGGGGATAAACACCCCAGCATGAAGGTGGATAGCCGTTTCCACTGTTTTGCCTGTCAGGCAGATGGCGATGTGATCGATTTTGTCGGCAGACTTTTTCAACTTTCTCCCTACAAGGCTGTGGAAAAGTTGAAGGAGGACTTCGGCATGGCACTTGCCGACGGCAAGGTGCGGCTTGCTCCCCGCAGACCGCCCACCGTTCGGCAGCAGCTGCTGGACTATTACCGCTGTCTGCAGCGTTGGCGGGTCCGATATGCACCGCAGTCACCCACAGAAGAACTTCACCCCTGCTTTCTTGAAGCGATAAAGAACCTTGACATCGTTGAATATTATCTGGACTGTTCGGTGCTCCCGGACCCGCCGAAGACGAGCTACGGAAGTATTGGGAGGGATTGCATGAGCGACTGGAAAAAGAGGAACGACGATTGGCGTGATGAGGACGAACTGGAAGAAGAGGAAGAATGCGAATGCCCTTGGGTAGACAGTAAGGGCAAAGTGCGTGAAACCGCTTACTGCCAGTACTTTTTAGAGAAACACCCCATGATGTGCCTGAAACAGAAGCTGTTCGACCAGAACGGCGAGGTAGACGAGGACGCACTGCTCTACGAAGTCCACAGCGACCTCCGTGACTTTGTGCTCGACAACCTTGCCAAGAAGGAGAAGCAGGTTCTGGACGCACTCCGTATCGAAACCTATACCCCTGAATGGAAACCCCAGCTTGACCGCATCCATCTCCAGAACGGAACCTACTTTCTGGACGAGCGGGGCTTTGTGCCGGAAAAGGAACTCTGCCTGAACCGGCTCCCCGTGGAATACCAGCCCGATGCCCCTGCGCCGACCAAGTGGCTGGAATTTCTCGGTCTGCTCATCCCGGAGGACATTCTGACCTTGCAGGAATACCTTGGCTATCTCCTGATCCCGTCTACCAAGGCGCAGAAGATGCTGGTCATGACCGGCAAGGGCGGGACCTGTCCAAGAAGCAGAAGAAGCGGCTGCTGTCCAGCACCTCTATTCACGAAGTCCACACCCTGCTGAAAACCGCCTTTTCCTATGCGGTGGAATGGGACTTGATCCACAAGATTCCCCTGCCCCGTGATGCCCCCAAGGTCAATATCGAGGAACGCACCATCTGGGACGAGAAAACCATGCTGGCAGCGTTGCAGACCATCGAGAACTCCTGCCCTGCATCTGGCGGTGCACATGAGCATGATCCTTTCGCTCCGTGAGGGCGAAATTCTCGGCTTGCAGCCGGGAGACATCGACTTCGATGCAGCGGATGGACGTGGGACCATCTCAGTCAGCAAGACCATG
>VOFD01000980.1_pt1 | contig 42221 bp, 54 predicted proteins | sample 5384101 | NCBI WGS metagenome assembly VOFD01 (sample SAMN12384723, study PRJNA508395) | human gut metagenome | isolation source: healthy gut C | host: Homo sapiens
AATCCTGCATCGTTTGGCGTAAAATTGGCGTATTGGAAAGCTGCGATAAGGTCTTTTCACCATATGCAGCACGGATGCTGTCATTTTGTTCACAACGAACAACGATCTCACCAATCTTCCAATAAGTTGACAGCAGTTCCTGATTGACCTGCTGTGCTACATTTTTACGGGAAGCTTCCAGCAGAGAACGAATCTCGCTCACTGCCGGGGCAAGAACCTGCGCTGCGAGGGTTACAGATTTATTTTCCATCAGTCATTTTCCTCCTTTCCTTCAAATGTCGTGGTTGCAGATAAGAACTCTGCAAACTTGTCGATTTCCTTTTTCTTGAGATTTTTTGTGGCCTCAGTGTAGATGTTCATGGTAGTGGTAATATCGGCGTGGCCCAGTACGTCTTGAATGACCTTCATGTTGATTCCGGCCTCGCAAAGCCGGGTAGCGCAGGTGTGCCGCAAGGAATGGCAACTAAACTTCGGAAGCAGGACAAGGTTCTTCGGCTTAATTGTACCGCTTTCGCATTTTGCCAGCTGTTCCTCGTTGCAGTCGCGGATGATACGGTCAATGCCTTTATTGATGGTGCTGTGATGCTGGCACTCGCCAAAACGGTTTACAAAAATAAAATCCGTATAGCCATCAATTGTCACCTTGCAGGAAATTCCAGTTTTCTTCTGATACTCTCGCTCTTGTACAAAAGCAGCCTTGACTGCCGGAGTCATAGGCACAATTCGATTTCCAGCTTCCGTTTTGGGTGTATTGATTCCGTACAGACAACCTTTCTCCCGGTGGCTGCAATAAATCAACGTGTGATTTACACTGATTTCACCCGTATCAAGGTTGATGTCCTCCCAGCGCAAACCCGTTGCCTCACCAGCACGGAGACCACATTCCACCATCACAGTAATGATGGGAAGCCAGTGATTGTACTTCTCACTGTTTTTCAAGAAGTCCATCAACAGCTTCTGCTGGCCTGCGGTCAGAGCCTTGCGGCGTTCGCTGTCCAGATTGTGCGTCTGCTTCAACTCTTTCAACGCATTATCGGATGGATTGATGCGGAGATACTCGTCCTCAACCGCAAAATCCAGCACCTGATGCAGCACTGTATGGATGTTCTCCACCGTTGCCACTTTCAGACGCTGCGAATCCACAAGGCCATTGTAAAACCGCCGCACATCCGACTTTTTCAGGCTTCCGACCTTCCGCTTTCCAAACTCCGGGAATACGTACATCTTGTACATATACTCGTAATTGACCAGTGTGTTGGCTTTCAGCCCCTTTTTCAGTTGCAGCCACTGCTCGTGAATGTCATTGATGGTCGTGTTCCGCGCTTCCGAACGAATGCCATCACTGCGGTCACGCTGAATCTCTGCTTCTTTCTCACGAAGTTCTTCCAGACTTTTGGCGGACACATTGTTGCGCTTGCCGTTTTCACTGCGCCAGCGGTACTCATACGTTCCGTTACTGCGCTGATATTCACCTTCCTTTAGAACACGCTTCTTTGAGTCTTTTTTTCTTCTTTCTGCCATCGTTATGTCCTCCATTGTTGGCAGAAAGCAACCTACAGCTTAATCATACCATACCACCGAGGTGCTTTCAACTGCCGACTTCATTTTTATTGTCAAATCGAAAATAATCGGTCAAGGTGTTCATCCAGCCTGCGGCGTTTCAACAGCCGTTTCGTACCATTCCAGAGAACAAAGGTACAGTCTTTGGAATCGCTCATTTCACGCAGCTTGTTGATACCAATGCCGGAATAAGCTGCGGCTTCTTCCAGCGTCAGATTGCTCTTTTCTCCCAGATCGGAACTTGTCGGGACTTGGTCCTCCATCTTGCTGATGCAAGACCATTTCATCGCTTAAAGTCCCCACCGGGGACTTCATTGCTTCGCAAACGCGAACTTCTTTCATAGGCAAAACCTCCGTGTTTTTGTTTGTAACCAACAGACTGTAACCACAACAGAAAACTTTTTTCTGCAATGGTGTGCTGGCAATTTTCCGTATTTATTTTTTTCTTATCAGTTACAGGTTACATGGTTACAAATAGGGAAATTATTTGGAATGATGCGACTTTGAGGCAGCTGTAAGATGTAACCAGACCTGTAACCAACAATGTAAAGCAGCCCTTCAAAACGGAAATCCCATCTGTTGGGCTTCTTTGTCTGTCAGTTCTACGAAACCATCTGCATCCACTTTTGCAGCGGTTACACGCTCCCAGCCTTTCTGCACGCCATATTTCGGGTAGCGTTTGGCTGCTTTATGGGCTATCCACCCCTTGATTTCGCCATTCGCAATTCCAGCAGTCATGATCTCACAGATGGCACGGGTTTCCCATTCCGCAGGAAGATTCAGGTTGCCCAGTGCTTCGGTGTAAAGTTGCTTGGAACATACCCGGTCACCCGTGTAATCTTCCAGAAACGCATAGATCATACCAGCCTGCGTATCTTCCTGCATGAAATCTTTCTGGCAAATCTGCAAGGCTTCCTGCATGGCAGGGCTGAATGTCAGCTTATAATCACCGCTGTTGTAAATCGTCATGGCTTCTGCCCAAAGCTGGTCGATATAGGCACGGGATTCCGCTTCGTTATCCAGAATATGTACTTCAGCCTGTGTTGCATCCACCGGGATGGGGATAAAGCGGCGGTTTCCCGTGCGGTCACGGGGCAGGAAGTCCTGTCGATTGGTCGTTCCTGCAAAGACACATTGCCGCAAACGATCTGCCGGGTGTGTTTCATACGGGATTTTGTAGGTTTCTTTCTGCTTGCTGAGAAAGCTCTTGATTTCTTCAATGCTTTTGGCATTGGCAGTCGCAATCATTTCCGACATTTCCATAATCCAGTGGCCTTGCAGCTTGCGGAACACGTTATCATCATCCAGTCGCCGCAAATCATCCGAGAACCATTCATCTTTGATAGCAAGCAGCCGGAAAAAAAGAGGATTTTCCTGCACCCTGCCCACCGACCAAGCAAAGCATCATTTCAAATTTGCAGCCGGGATGAAACACCCGTTTGATCGCTCCAAACAGAAAAATTTTCAACGCTTCTGTGGTAAGCTCATCTTCTGCGGCACCGAGAAAGCGATGCAAGGAGCGGCTTATCCGTGCTGTGCCATCCCACTTCAATTCATTCAAGTAGTCCCGGATGGGGTGGTAATGATTCTCATTGGCAACAATGCGAATTGCCGCAGACACTCGTTTTTCGCTGTACAGACCATACTTTTCCATTCTACGAAGAATGTACATCATATCCATGTCGGTCAGTGTAGGGCCAGAACGCTGCCAGCCCATCGGCTTTACAATATCAATGCGTTCACTCAGCAGATTCAGCCGGATGGAATCTGCAAGAATCGGGTCGTTCTGCAAAACGGTCACACAGTTTTGAATCGTGTTCTGAACACCACCTTTTTCAGCCTGCGAGAGCATTTTGCGGATGTTGGAAATGGTCGATCTCGTATTTTCGGATTCGTTGGGCAATCTGTTGAACCTCCTTCCGATGTTCGGTGAGAAAATGTCGATTCTCTATCAGATATTGGATGTAATCAGTATAATGCAGGCTGGCAACAAAGCAGGGATGCAGTTCTTCCTCTGCTGACTTCGGCGCAAATCGTTTGCGCCAGTCACCCAGAATCGCGCTGCACTCGTACAATGTTTGGATTGGGTTTTGACTTTTATATTCCACAATTTTGGGATACTGTAGTGGAAAAACAGGATTCCCCGAAAGTCCAAAATCTGCGGTCAGCTTTTCAGCAGCCTGCCGCAAGGACAGCTGAAACAGTTTTGCGGTGAAGTCGATTACATCACCATCCGCTCCACAGCCAAAACAGTGAAACCGGGAATCTACTTTCATGCTGGGGTTACGGTCTGTATGGAATGGACAGCAAATCATGCTGCTGCGGTTGGGCTGAAAGCCATAGGCTTCTGCAGCCTGTCGAGTAGTAATATTCAGTTTTACGATTTTAAATAAATTGTTGTTCTTGAAAATTGAGCTCCTTCTTATTTTTAAAAGTCCCTATCGGATGGGAAAGCTCCCTGTGGGCTTACGCATCCGACAGGGTTCCGGGGTGCGGGGTGGAAGACCCTGCTGATTTACAGGCTCATATCGTAGCTACGCTTCTTGGCTCGCGGCTGCTGTTCACGCTACTGCACTTTTGCCGTTTCAAAGATACTATCCACATTGGCAAGAATTGTCTGTATTTCTGCATTGCGTTCTTGAAAGTAGCGGTATGTTTCATACCGTGCATCCTTTGTGCGCATCAGAAGTTCTTTTTCTGCCCGGAGATCTTTCATCGAAGGGAATTTTTCGTCTTGGAAATCCCGCTTTAGAAATTGACGTGCTTCCTCGTATTTTGCAATTTCATCGAAATAGGTTTGCCGAAAAATTTTCTTGTTAGATGCTTTCAGAAATTCGCTATAAACAGATTTTGTAGAAAAATACTGACCCAAATGATGAATCTGCTCGTTGACCAAGTTTTTCGTATGAATCATATCCGCGCTCTTGTACATAGAGAACGGTCTGCGCCATCTTCTGTAAATTTGAGATTTTTGACTTTCTGGGTATAGGCATAGTTCTGTTGAGCCTTTACGCAATCCTGCAAATTTACAACCAGCCGGAGATTCGACTTGATGTACAGCGCATCCATAGAATCATCAAGACATACGCTCTGTCTTTAGAAATACCATTGACTTTTTTTGACATTCATGATAGTATTTTTACAGATAAAGACATTTTGCAGACCCTGCAGTATGAACAGAGCCTAAAATAAAGCCATAAAGTCTATCAGAGGGTGCAGAGCAATCGTGCTGTGCCCTCTTTTTATATCTATGAAACGCCTTGAGATTTCCATCTGAATTCAGAGCCACGGAGATAGACAGTATGTACTACAAAATCAGGAATGATGTGTTGTTCCGAAAATATCAGGGGCATGGCTATATAACAGACAATTCAGAATACGGCTATCGTATGCTCAATGATGCCCGTATACATCCGGGTGAAAAATATGTCTCTGCCAGTGGAGCTGTCATGTTGAGTATGCTGAGCAAATCTCCTCGCTCCATTGATGATATTGTTGGAGATTTGTCGCAAATCTTCACTGGTGTCGAGTATGAAACGTTGAAACAAGATACCATAGAGTTTTTCGACTGGTTTGTAGATGAGGGATTTCTTAGTTGTGGTAAAACGGTCGACACTTGCACAGATCGATTTGTTGCAGATATCCTGAGACCGGACAATCGCAATCCGGCTCAAGATGGTATGGCAAGAAGTGACTGCACTGGTGGAGAAATCAGTCCAAATGATTTTCTTAGAAGCATCCATATCGAGATTGCTGATGCATGCAATGAGCGTTGCGTACATTGCTATATTCCAAATGAACGCAAAAACAACGCGATTGATCCCGCCTTGTTTTATCGACTCATCGAGGAAGGGCGGAAGATGAACATCATCCATGTTACGCTGTCCGGAGGAGAACCTCTTCTTCACAAAGATATTTTAGGCTTTTTGAAAAGATGTAGAGAACTGGATTTGTCTGTAAACGTTCTGTCGAATCTGACTTTGTTGACGGATGATATCCTATCGGAAATGAAGAAAATTTATTCTATGGATGCCACAGTGCATGATTCTATCACAAAGTTAAGCGGAAGCTTTGAAAAAACAAAAGCGGGAATCCTTCGGTTGTGTGATGAAAATATCCCGGTACAGATATCGTGTCCTATCATAAAACAAAATAAAGACACCAAGGAACTAAGACAAGTAAAACGGTCGCGGTTCTTACAGTGTGTTGACTGTAAGGACAGAGGCTACTGCACAGTCTGCATGATGTGGAATTCAAACGAGAATCCTGATGGAGCTCCGTTCAGAATCAACCAGTACCGTTGCAATGTTGCAGCTATGACCCACCGTAAAGTCGACAAAGTTTTTACAGAGAATATCTTCTGCGAAAATAACATCCCGCTGACTTTGATACATATCTCTAAAGATTTTATATGGGAGTCGTGCCAATTATGGAAAAGATTATAATTAAGGATGCCTTTGAAAACAATTTAAAGCACCTAGATTTAAAAATTCCTTTGGACAAATTCACCTGCGTAACTGGTTGTTCCGGATGCGGTAAATCCTCCTTGGTATTTGATACGATCTACGCAGAGAGTCAGAGAGCCTTTCTTGAGGGGATGACCGGTAATATTTATGGTCAGAAACTGATGAATAAGCCGAAGGTAGGTTCTATCGAAAATCTTCGCCCAGCTCTTCACCGGAAAGCAAGGAACAAAAAGTATCTGGAAGCCCTATGCGAACATTATGGAATCGACATTGACAAAAAAAAGTCTCCCAACTCAGCGATTACGAGCTTCGCCAGTTGCTTTATGCTGATGACCAAACCCGATGCAAATTGGCCTATAAAGAGGGCAAACGAAAAAAGCAGCACTATGTAACACTTCGCGGAGCTATACCTGCTATATTGGAACGAATATCCGACAGTGATCCCTCAACTGTCTATGCAAAATATCTGGAGGAGATTCCTTGTCATGTATGTGGTGGGACCAAGCTACGCAAAGAAGTTCTGGAATACAAAATTGGCGGACTGAACTACGCTGACATCGAAAGCATGGAACTGACTGCTTTGTTTTCTTGGATACAGCAGTTTAGTGACAAGCGAATTTCTCCGTCCAAAAAAGAGTTTGTTGAGCAACTTGTAAACAGCATTCTTTGCAAATTGAACGCATTGATGCAACTTGACGTGGGCTATCTGTGCCTTAACAGACCCATTCCTACCCTTTCAGGCGGTGAAAGGCAACGAGTTCGGATTGCCACTCAGCTTACATGTTCCCTGAAGGGATTAATCTATATTTTGGATGAACCGTGTAAAGGGCTGCATTATAGAGATATAACCAAGGTTGTAACCGCTACTCGGAATTTAGTCTGCCGTGGAAACACCGTTATCGCAATAGAGCACAACAAACAGTACATCTCATCTGCCGACTGTATCATAGAGCTCGGGCCGGTTGGTGGACCCGATGGAGGATACTTAATCCGCCAGTCAGGCACCACCCCTGCCACTGGTCATTCTCTTGCTTTTAAGCAGCCGTTAAATGCGAAAGACTATTTTGAAGTTCGTAACATCAATTTCAGAAATATTCGCAGACAGAATGCTCGTTTTCCTATTGGCGGAATCACCTGTATAACCGGTGTTTCTGGTTCTGGAAAATCGACCTTAGCATCGGTCATTGCAAGATGTTTTTCCAGAAAATCCGATAATGTCCATGGCACTGTTTATGGCGGAAAGAATATCCGGCGGGTCATACAGGTTAATCAGGCTCCCATAGGAAAAACACAAAGATCGACGATTGTTTCTTATCTGGAAATCTTTGATGAGATTCGTGCATTGTTTTCAAAGACAGACGCTGCAAAACAGATGAAACTTGGTGCCTCGTCATTTAGCATGAACGTTAAAGGTGGGCGTTGTGAATGTTGCCAAGGCACAGGCCTCCAGAAAATCGAACTCAACTATCTTCCCAACTCCTATATCACCTGCCCTGAATGCGGAGGAAAGCGATTCAACGATCAAGTGTTATCTGTGAAATACTGCGGAAAAACAATCCTGGATATTCTCGAAACACCAATCATTGATATTGTGAATGTGTTTATAGAATCCAAAAAAGTCTGCCAAACTTTGAGCAGCATGATCGAATTGGGTCTAGGATATTTAAAATTAGGTCAGATGTCCATGAATTTATCCGGAGGAGAGGCTCAGCGCGTAAAGCTGGCAAAAGCCTTGAGCTCTTCGTCCTATGCAAAAAAAATTTGTATATTCTTGATGAACCGACGTCTGGCTTGAATGATGTAGATATCGACAAATTCATTCAAGTTCTGTTTTCTTTGCAAAAGAACGGTGAGACAGCCATAATAATCGAGCATAATGTTGAATTCATTAAAACGGTTGCAGATCATATCATTGACTTTGGTATATCCGGCGGTGAATCCGGTGGAAAAATCGTCGCGCAAGGATTTCCGGAAGCAGTATTTGCCAACAAAGTCTCTTCGCTATACCGTCTGGATAAACTGACATATTAATGCACCTGTCAATTATGGGAGGAGAGCTTCAATGACTGCTGAAGGAAAGATTAAGCAATGCTCAATCGTGCTTACACGCGACTGTAATTTGCGTTGCACTTTTTGCTATGTAAAAAGTGCTGGATATGTAGCAGATAATCGAATCGAATACGATGATCTTAAAAGTATCGTTAATTTTTGCTGTGAAGCAAAAGTCAAGTATATATTCTTTACCGGAGGAGAACCGCTTACATACCCACATCTTCCGGAAATTTTGCAGTATATCAAAACAAGACGTCATCCCATAACAACTGCAGTTGCAACAAATGGTGTCTTGCTTAGCAACATGGAATTATGCCGGATGCTGATCGATAGTGGCCTCGGATATGTTGATGTATCTATGAAAGGAAGAAATCGGAAGGAATGGTGTGAAATGACGGGATATGATGGCACTGAGAAACAGCATCAGGCAATTCGTAATCTGGCTTCGTTGCCAATAGAGTTTACTTGTTCCATGGTGATAACCCCCGAGAATGTTCACTCCTTTTTTGCGAAGCTGTCCAAATCGCTCATGATAATGGTGCAAAGCAGTTCTCGTTCACATTCATCATCGACAACAATAATGCCGGGGACAAAGATCTGATTTACCTGCAAAAGCACGACCCCATAAAATTGGTCAGTGATTTTATATCTCAAATCGATAAATTGAGCGATATTACAGATGAATGGTGGATCGAATACAGCTTTCCACTGTGTGTATATACGGAAGAGCAGCTAAAGCTTCTAAAAGGCAGGCTTGCTACACCCTGCCAGATTCATCTGAAAAACGCCGTAACATTCAATACGAAGATGGAATTGCTTCCATGTGATATGTATCTCTACCAGCCGTTGGGAAAATTCGGCAGGGACTTTTCGTCCTACCAAGATTTCCAGTCATTGACCGAAAATGCTATCTACCGTAAAACGATGGACGAAATCCGCAAGTTGCCATCTGACGAGTGTACCACCTGCGAGCACTTTGATGTATGCCGTGGCGGATGCCCTGTTCTTTGGAAGAATTATTCGTTTGACTCATTGAAGAAATTTAAAAACCAAAAGTTTTTTCTATAAGTTTTGTCATAAATAACGTGTAAATTTGAGTTTTTGGAGGATGAATTTCGGAATTTCGCGAGCCATGTTTTTGTCAAGCAATTTCATCTGTGTTCCGTAGTTGGAACAATTTCTCTGGTCAGATGGAATACCGAAATCAACATCTTCAGTCTGGATGTCTTTGCACAGTTTCTATTTCTCCAGTGCGTTCAGAACATAGTAGGCGGACACATTCAATCATCAATAATTTCTCGCTTGTAGTGGATGCCCGCCCAAGATACAAAAAGCACCCCTGCCCATCGTGCTGTGCTGTCGCACAACATCGAATGGACAGGGTCATCGTGGGGAACAGAAGCACGTCCCGGATGGAATCCGAGTTGGTGAGCAGCATGACCAGACGGTCCACGCCGAAGCCCAGGCCGCCGGTGGGGGGCAGGCCGTATTCCAGGGCGTTGACGAAGTCATAGTCCACCTGGGCCTTGCAGTCGGGCTCGATGGCCTTGCGCTCGGCCACCTGACGCTCGAAGCGGCCCTTCTGGTCGATGGGGTCGTTCAGCTCGCTGAAGGCGTTGCCGTACTCGGTGCAGTCAATGAAATACTCAAAGCGCTCGGTGAAGGCGGGGTCGTCCGGCTTTGCGCTTGGCCAGCGGGCTGATCTCCACGGGGTAGTCGTAGATAAAGGTGGGCTGGATGAGCTTATCCTCAACGAAGGCGTCGAAGAACTCGGCCAGAATAGCGCCCTTGGTGGGCACCTCAGGCAGCTCCACATGGTGTTCCTTTGCGGAAGCGATGGCATCCTCGTCGGTCTTCCAGTCGTTGAAGTCCACGCCGGAGTACTTCTTGACCGCCTCGACCATGGTCAGGCGCTCCCAGTGGCTCATGTCGATCTGCTTGCCCTGATAGGGGATGACCATGCTGCCGCAGATCTTCTGGGCCAGACGCTTGTACAGCTCTTCGACCAAGTCCATCATGCCGTGGAAGTCGGTGAAGGCCTGATACAGCTCGATGGTGGTGAACTCGGGGTTGTGCTTGGGGTCCATGCCCTCGTTGCGGAAGATGCGGCCCACCTCGTATACGCGCTCCATGCCGCCCACGATGAGGCGCTTCAGGTACAGCTCGGTCTCGATGCGGAGCACCATGTCCATGTTCAGGCTGTTGTGATGGGTGTAGAAGGGGCGGGCGGAGGCACCGATCTCGAAGGGGGTCAGGATGGGGGTGTCCACCTCCAAAAAGCCTTTCTCGTCCAGATAGGCGCGGATCTCCTTCAGGATCTGGCTGCGCTTCACGAAGGTGTCCTTGACCTCCGGGTTTGCAATCAGGTCCACATAGCGCTGGCGATACCGCATCTCGGTGTCGGTCAGGCCGTGGAACTTCTCGGGCAGGGGGCGCAGGCTCTTGGCCAGCAGGGTCAGCTCGGTAGCGCGGACGCTCAGCTCGCCGGTCTTGGTGCGGAACACTTCGCCCTTGACGCCGATGATATCGCCCACATCCAGCTTCTTGAATGCGGCGTAGGGCTCCTCGCCCAGCTCGTCGCGGCGGACGTAGAGCTGGATGTCGCCCTTATCGTCGCGCAGGTGGGCAAAGCTTGCCTTGCCCATGACGCGCTTGGACATCAGACGGCCGGCCAGCGCCACGGTCTTGCCGCTGTCGGTCTCGTTGGGCAGGTCGGCAAACTCGGCCTTCAGGTCGGCAGAGTAAGCATCCTGAGGGAACTTGGTCAGGGCAAAGGGATCGCGACCAGCGGCCTGCAGGTCTGCCAGCTTCTGGCGGCGCACCTGTACCTGCTCGCTCTCAGTCAGGCCCTGTGCGGGGTTCTTCTTCTGCTCTTCCATGGTTTCTCCTATTCGTTTGGCCTGCTCAGCCTGCAGCGTGGGTAATGTTCAGCACGGTGTACTCCACGGTGTGGCCGGTGGGCAGCAGGACTTCGGTCGTGGCGCCGACAGCGCGCTCCAGCAGCGCGTGGCCCACGGGGCTCTCGTCGCTGATCTTGCCGTTCAGGGGGTCGGCCTCGGTGCGGCCCACGATGTCGTACTCCTCGGTCTCGTCCTCGCCGGTCATGAGGATGGTGACGTGGGTGCCCACAGAGACATTGTCCACGCTCAGCTCGCTCTCATCAATGATGACGGCGTTCTTGATCATCTGCTCCAGCTCGGTGATACGGTTCTCCACCAGACCCTGGGTGTTCTTGGCCTCGTCGTACTCGCTGTTTTCCGACAGGTCGCCGTGGCTGCGGGCTTCCTTGATCTCTTCGGCCAGCTCCTTGCGGCGCACCGTTTTGAGGTATTCCAGTTCCTCCTGCATTGCCTTCAGACCGGCAGCGGACATCTTGATCTCTTGTGCCATTTGAGAATCTCTCCTTGTCTATACTTGATTCGCGCAGGTGCAAAGCCGCGCAATGATGCCATTTTGACTACATTATTATAATAGCAAGGCGGTGCTTTGTCAACAAAAAAGGCGGCGGTAGGGCAGAAAAATGTGTCGGCTGGAGCAAATAACGGAACAGCCCGCTCTTCAAAAAAAAAGGAGAACGGGCTGTTTTGATTCCATTGGGTGTTACTTGGTAGACGGTTTCATCTGCTGTGCCTTTTTCCACGCGCGAATGGCTTTTTACGGTGGAGACCGGCACATGGGGGTCGAATTTGTCCGGATGCTCACTGCTGCGCAGCGTCATCAGCTCGTTTTCAATTGCCCACTGTGCAGCCTGCTGCGCATCGGTGTCGTCGGTGTCGATATCGGTATAAGCGGCTTCGGCAGCAGGAACAGGCTGTCCGGCATCCTTCCAGAGCACTTCGGCCAGTTCGATGCGAGTTTCCGGGATGGCGGTACCCTTGGGCAGATGATGGATCAGCCACAGCTCGGTGCCCAGCTGATGCAGCCCGCCCACCAGCAGTGCACCGCCAATGATCGTTACCGCAGTGCTGATGGCAGGATCAACAGGCGGGGCGTCGTCGATCGCGGGAGCGCTGGGAATATCCATTGTTGAAGCTGTGACTGCTACGCGATTCTTAGGCATAGTAAAGGTGAAGCTTTCTTTATTTTTGTAGTATTCTGAATTGCTTAAACCATCAATCTCCCAACTACCAAAAAGAGAGACCACTGTCAGCGAAAGACTGCTGATCAAAAGTGATTTCAACTGTAGCACCGACGGGCACAATAGCTGTATCGCCAACTACAGGATCGCCATCTACTGTGAAAATGCCGCCGCTGACGACCAAAGGCTGTACCCAGTAATTCACGGTGAAGCCGTCCGCTTGAATTTTTTCCAAAACTGTGTTATCTACGCTGCCGCTTTTTAGTAGAGCGTTCCAAGAGTATTTGGTACCGTCATAATTGATAGTGTTGAACTTTGCGCAATCAATAAAAGCATCTTTTTTGATTTCAGTAACATCATCCGAGATGTTTAATGTGGTGAGATTTCCGCATTTATAAAAAGCATTTTCGCCGATGGAAGTGAATCCATTGGGAAGGGTAAAAGACTCCAGACTTTCACAGTTGGCAAAGGTTGCATCAGGAAGCGCGCTTAGCTGCGAATTCTTTTCAAAGGTAACTTCTTTTAGTCCGATACAGCGGTTGAACACATGTGAACCCATAGTAGTTACACTGCTTGGAATGGTGATTTCTGTTAAACTATAACAGTTCTGAAAAGCTTGATACCCGATTTTAGTAAGCCCATCGGGAAGATTGATGTCTTCGAGTTTGAAGCAAAAGAAAAGAAAGCGAAATCACCGATTTCCTTCAAACTATCGGGAAGTGTGATGGATGTGATTTCGCCGTTAAATCTTGTGTTGCGAAAAGCTTTATCCGCAATGGCTGTTACAGTGTAGGATTCTCCATTCAAGGAATTTGTTGCTTTTTCTGGAATAGTTACTTGGGTCAATAAGGTGGTTGCTTCGGGTCCTTTGACTTTGGCGGTTGTGTCACTTGTTATCTCGTATGTAAGACCGTTAAAGTTAAATGTATCGCCCGTCTCCGCCGCAAATGCAGAGACTGCCCCGACAGGCAGAAATGTCAGTGCCATGCTGAATGCCAGCAGCAGGCTGATAAGTCGCGTTTTCATATAAATTCCTCCTTGATACGACTTTTTGCGGGTGGATCTTGTCTGCGCGGATCGTGGACAAAAAAGATTCACAATTCCTTATTCTACCCCCCAACAGAAATCAAGGATTTTAGACAAGATTATCACCGAACTGGCCGTGGCCGCCGGTCTGCTTCTTGTGGCGGCCCTGTTTCTGGCAGGCCTTGCGGATGGACTCACGGTAAGCGATGCGGGGTGCTTCCAGGCCGATCTCCACGCCGAACTTGTTCTTCAGCTTGGCCTTGACGACATCCAGGTGCTGCTCGCCCAGACCACCAATGATCTGCTGGTGGGTCTCGGCATTGTTAAGATAGCTCAGGGTGGGGTCTTCTTCCATCAGGCGGGCCAGCGCGCTGCTGATCTTGCCCTCGTCGCCTTTCTTGGCCACGGTGACAGCCATGAACAGGCTGGGCAGCGGGAAGACGGGAGCGGGCATTTTGACCACACGGGAGGCGTCGCAGAGGGTGTCGCCGGTTTTGGCGGAGACCAGCTTTGCGACCGCGCCGATATCACCGGCGCCGATGCCATCCGCGTCCACCTGCTTCTTGCCGATGACGGTGAGCGGCTTGCTGATCTTCTCGACTTCGCCGGTGCGGGCGTTGGTCAGGGGCTCACCAGCCGTCACTTTGCCGCTGATGACACGCAGGTAGCTCAGTTTGCCCACGAACGGGTCAGCCACGGTCTTGAAGACATAAGCGGCGGTGGGCTCCTCCTCGGTGCAGTGCAGCTCCACGGGCTCGCCGTTGGCGTTCTCAGCCAGAATGAAGGCGTCATGTGCCGGGCTGGGCAGCAGCTTGTGCATGTTGTACAGCAGCATATCCAGTGCCTGCAGATTGACGGCGCTGCCGCAGAAGACGGGGGGTGATGAGGCCGTCCTTGCGCCCTTGCGCATCCCCTCAACGATCTCCTCAGTGGTGAACGGTTCGCCGCCGAAGAACTTCTCCATCAGCTCGTCGTCGGTCTCGGCGATGGCCTCGCTCATGGCCTCGATGAGGCCCTGGAAGCGGTGGCCGATGTCGGGCAGCTCCACCTGCACCTGCTTGCCGCCCTCATACTTGAACGCCTTCTGGCTGAACAGGTTGATGTACACGGGGGTGCCGTCATCCAGCTTGGCCGGGACGACGCAGGGACAGACGGTGGCACCGAACTTGATCTTCATATCTTCCAGGATTTTGAAGTAGTTCGCGTTCTCCAAATCGCACTTCGAGACAAAGACCATCGTGGCCTTGCCGTTCTTGCGGGCCAGCTGGAAGGCCTTTTCTGCGCCGACGGTCACGCCGCTGCGGCCCGACACGCACACCAGCACGCTCTCGGCTGCACGGATGCCCTCGTACTCGCCTGCCTCAAAGTCGAACAGGCCCGGCGCGTCGATGAGGTTTACTTGATGCCCTCATATTCCACCGGAACGACCGATGCCGACAGGCTGGCTTTGCGCTTTGCTTCTTCAGGGTCAAAGTCCGAAACCGTGGTGCCGTCCTCGACACGGCCCATACGCTCTGCTGCGCCCGAAAAATAGACCAATGCCTCAGTCAGCGTTGTTTTGCCGCTGCCGGCATGGCCTGCAATCAAGATATTGCGGATGTTGTTGCTTGCGTATTTCATATCGGTTTTTTCCCTCTTTCCGCCGCACGGAGCATTCTCTCCGCTTTTGTGGCATATTTTACAAAGATAATACCACACTCAAAGCAATTTTCAAATAGATTGCTTGAAAAAATCTTTCTTCTCCCTGCCAAACTTCCAGAGATGGTTTTGTGCATATTGACTGGACGTGGCGAAAATTGATTGTAAAACGTTGGATGATACGTTATAATAAAGGCGCTGAAAATGATTTTGCAAGGAGACTTGTTATGAAACGCACTGATTACATCAACTGGGATGAATATTTTATGGGCATCGCTCTGCTTACCGCCATGCGCTCCAAGGACCCAAGCAGCCAGGTGGGGGCCTGCATCGTCAGCCCGGAGAACAAGATCCTCTCACTGGGCTATAACGGGATGCCCATCGGCTGTGATGATGACGCCATGCCCTGGGAGCGGGAGGGCGACCCGCTGGACACCAAGTATATGTACGTCTGCCACGCGGAGCTCAACGCCATCCTCAACAGTGCCCACAACAACCTGAAAGGTGCCCGGGTGTATGTGACCCTCTTCCCCTGCAACGAGTGCACCAAGGCCATCATCCAGTCTGGCATCTCGGAGGTGGTGTACTACAGCGATAAATACCACGATACGGATTCCAGTGTGGCAGCGCGGTTCATGTTCAAAAAAGCGGGCGTCCGTCTGACGCCCTATCAGGCCAGCGGGCGGAAAGTGAATCTTGACCTGTAATCTTACCTGCTATATAATAAGGCATAACACTTCGCATAAAAATTCATAAATTTATGTATAGAGAGGTAAATATACAATGAGCCTGAAAAACCGCAGCTTTCTGAAGCTTCTGGATTACACCCCGGCGGAGATCGAGCAGCTGCTTGATCTGGCCGCGGACCTCAAGGCCAAGAAAAAGGCCGGCATCCCGCATGATAAACTCCACGGCAAGAACATTGCCCTGATCTTTGAGAAGACCTCCACCCGCACCCGCTGCAGCTTTGAGGTCGCTGCCCATGACCTGGGAATGCAGGTCACTTATCTGGACCCGTCGGGCAGCCAGATCGGCAAAAAGGAGTCCATTGCGGATACCGCCCGGGTGCTGGGCCGGATGTTTGACGGCATCGAGTACCGCGGCTATGGGCAGGAGATCGTGGAAGACCTGGCAAAATATGCAGGTGTCCCGGTCTGGAACGGCCTGACGAACGAGTTCCACCCCACCCAGATCCTCGCGGACTTCCTCACCATCCGGGAGCACTTCGGCAAGCTGAAAGGCATCCACTTTGTCTACTTCGGGGACGCCCGCTATAACATGGGCAACAGCCTGATGGTGGGCTGCGCCAAGATGGGCCTCCACTTTACGGCCTGCGCCCCCAAGAAGTACCAGCCGGACCCGGCTCTCGTGGCCCAGTGTGAGGCCATTGCGGCAGAGACGGGCGCGACCCTCCGTTTTGAGGAGGACCCCGCCGTGGCCGCCAAGGGGGCCGACGTGCTGTATACCGACGTCTGGGTCTCCATGGGCGAGCCGGTGGAGGTCTGGGCCGAGCGGATCAACGACCTCGCCGCTTACCAGATCAAGAATAGAATTCCCCTCTGTTAAAAATTTACAAGGCATCTGTGCCCGAGTATAACGCGGCAGCGGGAAGACGGTCAACAATGAAGTTACAGCAGGGTTTACAATAGGACGTGTTGTAATGCATCGTAGAATATGGTAAGATGATAACAAAAAAAGATTGACCGCCCTGCTTCCAAACTGTGCGGTCAATCTTTTTGATAAACGGGATGGAAAGCTGACCCTTGCAGTCAGCGCCCCTTCTATGTTTAGAATACCGCATCAGCGTTATTTATCAAGGAGGTTCCCCATGGGTGGAGGACATGTTTCACGGCCGGACTTCGGGATGCCGCAGCCGGACCCGGCCTACCCACTGACCGAGTTCTACCTGCTTTTGCAGCACGCACTGGACAAAGCGGGCCGCTTTGCGCTGCCTGCGCTGTATGCCCGCGTGCAGGCACCGGCCCGGCACATCTATCTGGACGAGGCGCGGGAATATTTGAGCCTTTCGCCTACCGGGCGGGAGGGGGATATCCGCCTGCTGGCCGAGGGCAGTCTGCAGCTGCTGTACAGTACCCTGCACGTCCAGCCGGACGGCACGCCTGCAGCCCTGCTGCTCACCGAGGAGTGCACCCGCGCCACGGTGGCGGTGCAGCTGCTGCCGCCCCTTTGTTGGGAGGACCCGCTGCCGCCGCTGCCGGACACTCCTGCGGCGTTGACGCTGCAGCTGACCATGCAGGATGTGATGCAGGCCGATACCGACCCGGAAGCGCTGGGCAGAAAGCTGGCTGGCACAGCGACGAACAAGCGCTGGCTGCACCATCCGAAGGCCGAGACCTTTTGCAGAACGGGTGGCCCTGCTGCAGAAGTATATAAAAGGTGATTTTCATAAATTTTTCCAGCAATGCAATCTTCGGGGGCGTTCAGCCGTGTATGAGGTGAATGTCCCCCGTGGGAATTCCACCAGCCCCTGTACAGGCAAAAAGGAGAGCTTGAATTATGGGACAGCTGGTTTTTGCGCTGGCCGTGCAGCGATACAGTGACACGGTGTTTCGTGCCGCCATGCACAATTGCAGCTGCACCGCCGATGCGGAGGATGTGGTGCAGGATGTTTTCGAAAAACTGCTGTGCTACAACGGCCGCTTCGAGAGCGAAGAGCATCTGAAAGCCTGGCTGCTGCGCGTGACCATCAACCGCTGCCACGACCTGACCCGCGCTGCCCGCCAGAAGGACACCGAGCTGGACGAGAATCTTCCTGCCCCGGATACTATGGAGGATGGCAGCGTGCTGGACGCCGTGCGCTCTCTGCCCGAGAACTACCGCAACGCGGTCTACCTCCACTACTACGAGGGATACACCGCCGCCGAGGTGGGCCGGATGCTGGGCGCCCCCACCAACACGGTGCTCAGCTGGCTTCGCCGCGCGCGCGCCCAGTTACATACGATGCTGAAGGAGGAGATCGAAGATCCCAGCCCATGATGAAAACCGCCGCACCGGTACCGGCTCAGTCCGCCCCGGTGCAGCCGAAGAAGAAACTGATCCGCTTCCCCGCAAAGCGGGTGGGCGCACTGGCGGCCTGCCTTGCTGTGTGCGTGGTAGGCTATGGTGCTTTTGCCACCGGACAAATCGGCCTTGGCGCAAAGAGCAGCAGCCCGGCGGTCTATTATTCTGCGGACAGCACTGCGGCGGCGATGGCGGCAGGCGGCGCGGACCGCGCCGCTGTAGACAGCCCCATGGCAGCCGATTACAGTCTGAACACCATGGCGCTGGAAAGCGGCGCAGACAACGGCACCGCTGTTTATTCGGAGGACGACGCGGCAGCAGCGGCCCATAGCACCGACCACGCAAAGATCATCTACACCGCGAACCTCAGCCTGGAAAGCAAGGACTACGACGCAGCCCGCGCTGCGCTGGATGCTGCTCTTGCTGAAGCGGGCGGCTATCTGGAATCCAGCAGTGAATACTCGGATGCCGGTGACAGCCGCAGTGTCAGCCTGACCTACCGGGTGCCGCAGCAGAACTACGAGAACTTTCTTGCCGCCGTGGCCGAAGCAGGCAATGTGACCTACAAGAGCCAGCAGGCCGACGATGTGACCACCCAGTACATGGACGTGGAGACCCGGCTTGAGAATCTCAAGAACCAGCGCACCCGTCTGCAGGAGCTGCAGGCCCAGGCCGACAATCTGTCCGACCTGCTGCAGATCGAGACCAGCCGGCCATGCGCGGGTTTGACCGGGTGGTGGTGGAACCCAGCGGCATCTTTGATGTGGACGAGTTTTTTTGATGTGCTGCGGGACGACCCGCTGGACCGCTGGTATCACATCGGCAATGTGATCGCCATAGTGGATGCCATGCTGCCCGCAGGCTGAGTACGTGCTGGCATCCGAGACGGCCAACGCGGGCCGGGTGCTGGTCAGCCGTACCCAGCTGGCCGGGCAGCAGCAGACCGCTGCCGCCGTGGCCCACCTGACCCGTGCGCTGGAGGGCTGCAAGTGCTCCCGCCGCTTTGCGCCGGAAGAGATCATCACCAAGGACTGGGCACGGCTTACCGATGCCGACCTTGCCGCCATTGCGGCCTGCGGCTGCAGGCAGGCCAGCTGCGAAAAGCTGCATTTTGACGAGCACGAAGCCTTCAGCTCTCTGTGCTTTCTGGAGCAGCACCTGACGCTGCAGCAGCTGCAGGCCGCTGCCGACCATCTGTTTGCGGATGCCGCCTGCGGCCATGTGCTGCGGGTGAAGGGCTTTGCACCGGACCCACAGGGCACCACCGGTTGGCTGGAGCTGAACGCCACCGCCGCGGGCAGAACACTGGCTCCCATCCCGCAGGGGCAGGATGTGCTCATCGTGGCGAAGGACTGGACAAAGCGGCCATTGAAGCCCGGCTCAAGGCCTGAATTTTCAACACAAAAACAACAGAATGGTGAAAAACAGAAGGAGAAAGAGAAGAAGGTCATGAACAAGACCCGGCAGGCTCCCTCGGCACGGCGCATCATCGGCATGGTGATGGGTGTTATCATCATCGACCTTGGCCCCTTCATCCAGTTCTTCGATGGACATTTCGCCCAGAAGGTGCTGAAATATAAACAAGAAAAGGAATAACAAAAAAGGCGTGGGCCTCCGAATGGAAGCTCACGCCTTTTACGATTACGATCAGAACTTGAACAGCGGGGTGCCTGCCAGCACATCGCCCTCGGCCAGCATCTTCAGCTCGCCCATGTCATCGCCGCTGGTCACGATGATGGCGGTAGCGGTGGGATGGCCTGCGGCGCGGATGGCGTCCAGATCCACCTTCAGCAGCGGGGTGCCGGCCTTGACCTTATCGCCCACCTTGACCAGTGCCTGAAGCCCTTGCCCTGCATCTCCACGGTGTCCATGCCAACGTGCACCAGGATCTCGATGCCGTCTTCGCTGGTCAGACCGACGGCGTGCAGGTTGGAAGCCACCTGTTCCACGGTGCCGTCAAACGGAGCATACACGGTCTTGCCGGTGGGCTCGATGCCGCAGCCGGGGCCAAGGATGCCCTGTGCAAAGGTCTCGCCGGGGATGTCGCCCTGTGCCAGGACCTTGCCGCGGATGGGGGTCAGAACGGTCTTGCGCTGACCGAAGAATTTGGCAGTCTCTTCCTGCTCGGTCTTGCCGCCGAACAGCTTATCAAAAAAGCCCATGTTAAAATACCTTCTTTCCGATCATTTCATAGAGCCAGCTGGCCGGAACGCTGTCCTGCAAGGCCCACCGTCTCCAACCCATTGGTCTACCCAAAAGATACCACATTGTGAAAGGAATTGCAATTGGTATCCCGCATAAAACCGGCAGAAAATCTTCGGCAGGGTCACATCAGGTCGATCAGCTGCTCGATCTCCTCCATGCGGGTGGCCCAGCTGGTGGCAATGCGCATCACGGTGTGGGTGTCGTCGTACTTCTCCCAGAAGCCGAACTTTGCCAGTGGCTCCAGCGCTTCCAGCTGGCTGTTTTCCAGAATGGGGAACACCTGATTGGTGGGCGAATCCATAAAAAAGCGATAGCCCTTGGCAGCAAGGCCCTCCTTCAGACGGTCTGCGGTCTCGATGGCGTTGCGGCTGATGCGGGTGTACAGATCGTCGGTGAACAGCACATCGAACTGGAGGCCCATCAGACGGCCCTTGGCCAGCAGCGCGCCCTGCTGCTTTACCATCGTCATGAAGTGGGCCGGGGCGCCGTGGGGGAACACCACGGCCTCGCCGCACAGCGCGCCCACCTTGGTGCCGCCGATGTAGAACACATCGGTCAGGCGGGCGATATCCTGCAGGGTAACATCGGTGCCCTTGGCCATCAGACCGTAGCCCAGGCGTGCGCCGTCCATGAACAGGGGCATGTGGTACTCCTGACACACAGCGTGCAGCTCTTCCAGCTCAGCCTTGGTGTACAGGGTGCCGTACTCGGACGGGTGAGAGATATATACCATGCCGGGGAACACCATGTGGTCGTGGTTGGCATCGGCATAGAAGGTGGCGCACCAGTCGCGCACATCGGCGGCGCTCACCTTGCCCTCGTGGGCGGGCAGGCTGATCACCTTGTGGCCGGTGTACTCGATGGCACCGGCTTCGTGTGCGGCCACATGGCCGGTGGCCGCGGCCAGCACGCCCTGCCAGCGCTGCAGAATGGAGGCAATGACGATGGCGTTGGTCTGGGTGCCGCCGGAGATGAAGGTCACGTCTGCATCCGGGCAGCCGCAGGCAGCGCAGATCTTTGCTTTGGCGCTGGCGCAGTAGGGGTCGGTGCCATAGCCGGGCACCTTTTCAAAGTTGGTCTCGGCCAGCTTTTGCAGGATCGCGGGGTGTGCACCCTCACAGTAGTCGTTCTCAAATACAGCATATCGTTACTCCTGATCCAGTGAGATAAAGTGTTGATAGGGCTATTCTACTACGGGGGAGAGGGAGTGTCAAATCACGTCCCTTTTTACGGCAAAGGATTTTTACTGTATCTTTAGTTTTTCTATGGTATAATGCGGGAAACGGAATATATTATTTGGGAAGGGGAATGTGCATGAAAAAACAGACGCTTGTGCGGGATGCCACCGTAATGCTGCTGGCTCTGTTCGCCGCCTATGCCATGGTGATGCTTACACATGCCGTTATGGGCCGCATTGAGGGCGTAGCAATGCTTATCTTTATGCTGGCGGTATTCGTCACCTCTATGTATACAGAAGGTTATGCGTGGGGCGTGGCGGCTTCGCTCATCAGCGTGTTGGCTGTGAACTTTGCCTTCCTCTCACCGTATTTCGCCTTCAACTTTACCCTGTCGGAAAACCTGTTCTCCGGCCTTGTGATGCTGGTGGTGTCCATCATGACCAGCACCCTTACCACCCGCATCAAAAAACAGGAACAGCTGCGTATGGAAAGCGAGAAGGAGAAGATGCGTGCAAACCTTCTGCGCGCGGTTTCTCACGATCTGCGCACCCCGCTCACCTCCATCTACGGTGCCTGCTCCACTGTGATCGAAAATTATGACTCGCTGGATAAGGAAAAGACCATTAAACTGCTTGGCGAAGCCTGCAGTGATGCCCAGTGGCTGACCCGCATGGTGGAGAATCTGCTTTCCGTCACCCGCATCGACAGCGAGAAGGTGACGGTGCAAAAGACCCCCACTGTGCTGGACGAACTGCTGGATACGGTGCTGGTCAAGTTCCGCAAGCGCTACCCGGAGATCCCGGTGGAGCTGGAAACGCCGGATGCCTTTATCGTGATCCCCATGGATTCCATGCTGATCCAGCAGGTGCTGATGAACCTGCTGGAAAATGCCGCTCTGCACGCCGAGGGCATGACAAAACTGACCTTGAAGGTGTTCACGGTGGGCAATCGTGCGGTGTTCGAGGTGACGGACAATGGCTGCGGCATCCCCAGAGAACGGCTGAAAACGCTGTTCTCCGGCACCGACCCGGATGTACCGGCAGACAGCCGCAAGCACGGCATGGGCATCGGCCTTTCGGTGTGTGCGGCCATCATCAAGGCGCACGGCGGCGAGATCAAGGCCGAGAGCCGTCTGGGTGAGGGAACGACCATCCGCTTCTGGCTGGAGACCGAAGAAATTGAAATGGAGGATGCAGAAGATGAGCAATAACAAATTCAAGGTCCTGATCGTAGAGGATGAGGCAAATATCTGCAGCTTTATCGAAACGCTGCTCACCACCAACGATTATCAGGCTCTGGTGGCTCATACCTGTACCATGGGCCTGACCCTGTTCGCCTCCCACAACCCGGATCTGGTCATTCTGGATCTGGGCCTGCCGGACCGGGACGGGCTGGAATTCATCCGTACCGTGCGGCAGAAGTACATGACCCCCATCATCGTGCTGTCGGCCCGTACCGACGAGATGGATAAGATCGAAGCGCTGGATCTGGGTGCCAACGATTACATCACCAAGCCCTTCGGCACCGGGGAACTGCTGGCCCGCGTGCGCGCTGCCCTGCGGCTGAACCGCTACAGTGCCATGCACGGCGGCAATGCCCCGGCGGGTGAGTTCCGCGCACAGGGAATGCGCATCAACTATGACCGCCGTAAGGTGTTCGTGGACGGGCAGGAGATCAAGCTGACCCAGACCGAATACAACATCGTGGCGTTCCTTTCCCAGCACGCGGGCCGCGTGATGACCTATGCGGCCATCGTCAAGGCCATCTGGGGCGATACCGACATCGGCAGCACCAAAAAGCTGCAGGTGAATATGGCCAATATCCGCAAAAAGCTGGGCAGCCGCCCGGGCAGCAATACCTACATCCTCAACGAGCTGGGCGTGGGCTTCCTCTTATCCGCACCAAACAATGAAAATCCGAACCTTTTCTCGATAGGAGAAGGGTTCGGATTTTTTGTTTTCTTCGGAAAGCAGAATGAAGGCTCTATCCAGCTGAGCTACGATCGCACATACTGATGCTGTCAGTATAAAACGGTATAGCACAGCCGCGCTAAAAATGCAAACGGAAATGTTCGCCCTGTTTTTCCGTTCTTCCTTTTGCTATAATAAGGACAGATATCGGGACAAGGAGGAGCCTTTTCATGGAACTATTCACCCCGCAGCAGATCAAAAATCTGAACGAGTTGGAACTGCTGGTCTACCAGTACATCATCGCATCCGAACACGGTGCCCTTCATGCGCATCCGGGAGTTGGCAGCGGAAGCGCACGTTTCCACCACCACAGTGCTGCACTTCTGCAAAAAAGGTGGGCTGTGACGGTTATGCGCAATTCAAATGGAAGCTGAAGGAGCAGGCCGGTTCCGCGCAGGGATCCCGTCTGCCGGACACGCTGGGCGAGTTGCAGAACTTTCTGTGGAAAGTCGGCACGCCGGAATACGATGCAGCGCTGGACGAAGCCGCCGGTATGATCGCACGGGCAGAGCGGGTGTTTCTGGTGGGCATCGGCAATTCCGGCAGCATAGCCGAGTATGGTGCACGGTATCTGTCCAATCTGGGCAAATTCGCGCTGGGCGTGACCGACCCGTTCTATCCCATCACCGTCACGCCCAACACCACCATCGCAGCCGTCATTCTTTCGGTATCCGGCGAAACGAAGCAGGTGCTGCATCTGGCCCGGCAGCTGAAGGAGAAAAACGCCGGACTGATCGCCATTACCTGTTCCGACCAGAGTTCTGCGGCAAAGCTTTCCGACATCACCCTGCCGTACTACAGTTCCGTGCACCGCGTGACCACCGAAAGCTACGACCTGACCAGTCAGATGCCTGCACTTTACCTGCTGGAAGCACTGGCCCGCCGGGTGTACAACCGCCTGCTGGAGTGACCGCAGAAACGCTCCGTCAATTTGTACAGATGTTTGTATCCATGTGCAGAAAAAACAAGCTGTTTTTTCTGCACATTTTTGTTTTTTGGCGCATCAAATCAGCTGACAATGCGGTTTTTCCTCTGTATAATGAGGACACAAGGCAAACCCGTGATCTGATGAAAAGGAGAGAACATCATGGCAAACAAAATCCGCGATTACACAAAGCTTGCCGCCGACATCTGTGCCGCCGTCGGCAAGGACAATATCCTCAGCGCGACCCACTGTGCCACCCGCCTGCGTCTGGTGCTGAGGGAAACACCCTCGGACGAAGTGACCAAACAGATCTCCGAGATGCCCGCCGTCATCAAGGTGATGGAAAGCGGCGGCCAGTATCAGGTGGTCATCGGCACCCATGCCAAGGACGTGTACGAAGCACTGGCCCAGCTGCTGGATCTGGACAACAGCACCGCTGCCGCGCCGGAAGTCAAGCAGGGCCTCGGCAGCCGCATCATCGCCACCATGTCCGCCGTGTTCGCACCCTTTGTGTACATTCTGGCCGCAGCCGGTCTGGTGCAAGGCGCACTGATCATCATTACCCACTTCTTCCCCGCTTTTGCGGCCACCGGTACGTATTCCGTGCTCAGCTTCATCAGCTGGACGCCCTTCACCTTCCTGCCGGTCATGATCGCCGTCACTGCTTCCAAGCACTTCAAGTGTAACACCTTCATTGCCATGTGGTGCTGCATGGCGCTGGTCAACCCGGACTGGGCTTCCATCGCTGCCCGCATCGCAGACGGTGAGGTCATCAAGTTCCTGGCCTTCCCCATGAGCCAGACCACCTACACCTCCACCGTGCTGCCGCCGCTGTTCCTGGTGCTGGTGCTCAGCTGGCTGGAGCACTGGCTGGACGAGCATCTGCCCGACATCATCAAGGCGCTGGCTGTGCCCTTTATCTGCACCATTGTTATGGTTCCCCTGACTATTCTGGTCATCGGCCCGGTGTCCAATGTGCTGGCAAACGCCATTGCTGCTGCCTACAACTTCCTTGCCAACAACGTTCCCGCACTGGCCGCCATTCTGGTGGGCGGCATCTGGCAGGTGTTCGTCATCTTCGGCGTGCACTGGGGCGTCACTCCCATGTGCCTTGCCAACTTTGCCAACTACGGCTGCGATTCCTTTCAGGCATTCCAGACCTGCGCCGTCATCGCACAGGCTGCTGCCTGCTTCGGCGTGTTCCTCAAGACCAAAAAGGCCGACATCAAGAACGTTTCCCTGTCCGCTGGCCTGACCGGCATCTTCGGCATCACCGAGCCCGCCATCTACGGCGTGACCCTACGCCTGAAGAAGCCCTTCGTCTGCGGCTGCATCGGCGGTGCCATCGGTGCGCTGATCATCAGCTTCTTCAACACCAAGTACTATGTATACGCTGGTCTGCCCGGCCTGTTGACCACCGTCAACGCCATGAGCGACGCCAATCCCTCTTCCTTTACCGGCATGATGATCGGCGTGCTGGCCACCATTATCATCACCATTGTTCTGGTGCAGGTGGGGGGCTGCGACGAAAAAGAATCCCAGAAAAACTGATATACATTTGACCAAGGAGAAAGAATATGCTTCCTGAAAACTTTTTGTGGGGCGGTGCCGTTGCTGCCTATCAGCTGGAAGGCGGCTGGAACGCCGATGGCCGCGGCCCGTCCGTCAGCGACGTGATGACCGGCGGTGCCAACGGTGTGGCCCGCCGCATCACCGATGGCATTGTGCCCGGCGAATTTTACCCCAACCACGAGGGCATCGACTTCTACCACACCTACAAGGAAGATGTGAAGCTGTTTGCCGAACTGGGCTTCAAGTGTTTCCGCACCTCCATCTCGTGGAGCCGCATCTTCCCCCGCGGGGACGAGCAGCAGCCCAACGAGGCCGGTCTGCAGTTCTACGACGATCTGTTTGACGAACTGCTCAAGTACGGCATCCAGCCGGTGATCACCCTGAGCCATTTTGAGATGCCCTACGCCCTTGCCAAGGAGTACGGCGGCTGGTACAACCGCAAGTGCATCGACTTCTTCGTGCACTACGCCGTCACTGTGATGGAGCGCTACAAACACAAGGTCAGGTACTGGATGACCTTCAACGAGATCAACAACCAGAGCAACACCACCAACGACATCTTTGGCTGGACCAACTCCGGCGTGCGGTTCTCCCAGTTCGAGAACAAGAAGAAGGCCCTGTATCAGGTGGTACACCACGAACTGGTGGCCTCGGCCCTCGTGGTCAAAAAAAGGGCCATGCCATCAACCCGGACTTCCAGATCGGTTGCATGTGCTCCTTTGTGCCGTCAACCCGGACGACGTGATGCTGGCGCTGGAATCCATGCACGAGCGCTACTACTTTGCGGATGTGCACTGCCGCGGTCACTACCCCGCCTACGCTAAGAAGGAATGGGAGCGCGAGGGCACTGCCCCGGTGATGGAGCCGGGCGACGAGGCCATTCTGGCCGAGGGTGCTGTGGACTATCTGGGCTTCAGCTACTACATGAGCAACGCGGTGCGTTCGGACGTGGCCGTGGAGAGCGACGGCATCAGCGGCGGCAATGCCCACACCGTGCCGAACCCCTACGTCAAGGCCAGCGACTGGGGCTGGCAGATCGACCCGGTGGGCCTGCGCTACGCACTGGCCACCCTGTACGAGCGGTACGAGAAGCCGCTGTTTATCGTGGAGAACGGCTTCGGCGCCATCGACAAACTCCAGCCCGACCACACCTGTGACGACAGCTACCGCATCGACTACCTGCGCGCCCACATCGAGGAGATGAAAAAGGCCGTGGAGTTGGACGGCGTGGACCTGCTGGGCTACACCCCGTGGGGCTGCATCGACGTGGTGTCCTTTACCACCGGCGAACTACGCAAGCGGTACGGCTTTATCTACGTGGACCGCAACGACGACGGCTCCGGCACCGGGAACCGCTATAAGAAAAAGAGTTTTGACTGGTACAAGCAGGTCATTGCCACCAACGGTGAGGACCTGGGCTGAGATATTTTCCGCAAAAAACACGACGCCCCGCCGGGTGCCGTGTTTTTTTTGCGCCATTTTGCCGTTTCCATCTTGCAAAAGTAGCGTAGTGCCTTATAAAAGAGGCTGTGCCCCGGTGTGCGCGGGCACGGTTTAGGGATATATAGGATAAAGGGAAAAAGAGTATGAGTTCTCAAACGAATACGCTGACGGAAGGCCCTCTGGCCAAGCAGATCTTTCTGGTCAGTCTGCCGCTGGCGCTTTCCAACCTGCTGGTGGCGCGTTTTTACGGTGCGCGCCACCCCAAGGACGTGGAAAAGACCGTCCACTCGACGGAAAGTCGGTATCACGTCCGGTCGGCTCATGAAATTTTCAAGGTGCGTTTCCCGTAAAAAAGAAAAATACCGCCCACGCAGCGCAGCGATGGATTTTGTCGGGTGAATCGGCGGCAAAATGAATCGGGTGTGTTGCGGGGCGGTAAATTCTTTTCGTGGACTTTTCCTCACGGAAGTGGTGGGTCTCACGGTGATAACCAACCACTTTCTGTGGCTGTGTTCAAAATGAACACGACCACATCTTGTGGATGAGAGGGTTTTGAAAAATTTATTGAAGTGAAGCAAAAAATCAGATGGTTTCAAAACAAATTCAAGAAGTAAAATAGCCTAAACCCGTTGACAGAAACAGACAGGGGCGAAATTTTTTCGATGCGGGCGTTTTATTATTTTGGTCCAATAACGAAATCTTTTTCAAAAGGATGCCTAAAACTCCTTGACAGAGGAGAAGGGCGTATTATTTTGGCAGAAGGACCGCTTTTTATAGAATGAAAAGTTAGCTTTACCTAACTCAAAACTCTGCCCTATACGAAGAAATATATCTCTTCTATTTACAGGTGGAAAATAAATAGAGAAGGAGCGTATCAGGATGAAGATCTACCATTTTGGTGCAGAGGATGCCCCGGTACTGTTGCTGCTGCCGGGCACCTGTTGCCATTGGAAAAGCAATTTCGGTGCGGTGATCCCGCTTCTGGCTGACAGCTTCCGGGTGCTGTGCGTCAGCTACGATGGTTTTGATGAGACTGAACAGACTGAATTTCCCACCATGCTGGAGGAGACCGAAAAGATCGAGGCCTACCTCAAGACTACGACTGCATACTGTGACACATGGCATGATTACGAGATGGATGTTGCGCCTTACGAAAACAGCAAGCCCATCTATTATGAATTTACGACGTGTCCGGCGGCGGAATTTGCCAAGCGGTTTGGATTTGCGGACATTATGCCCGCCCTGTGCAATGTGGACTATGCGTCCATGGAACTGCTCCATGCAAAGCTCGTGCGGACGACCACCTGCGTGGACGGCTGCCGATGCGACTATACCATCTGCGGCGATAAGGATCCATACGTAAAGGAACATCCTGAATACCGGGATGAAAACGGATACAGGAGGAATAAGTAATGCTTTTACAGGTGATTCTGGAAGGTCTTGGGCTGGGCACTGCTGGTTCTGGTCTGCGCTGCGGGCATCCGCAAAGGGGCTGTTGGGATGGTGCATCTTTACCCCATGGGACAACCGTTTGCGAGTATCCAGTCGGGGCTATATGTTAGGTTACAGCGACCTGAAAGACCCTTCCGTCAGCGGTTTTTTCCGGTTTCTCGCCAAGGTCGGTGACAACGGAATGAAAATGCAGATCGTGAAGATCGGATTTGGAGGCAAGCTATGAAAATTCTGGTATATGGTGCAGGCGTTCTGGGGTGCAATCTGGCAAGAAATCTGCTGCGCGCCGGAAAGGATGTCACTCTGCTTGCGCGGGGAAACTGGGCTGCGGAGATCAAGCAGAACGGCCTGCGGATCAAGGACAAATTTTCGCTCCGCACCTCGGTCAGCCGCATTCCGGTGGTGACTGAACTTGCACCGGATGCAATGTACGATGTGATCTTTGTGGTCCTGCGCTATACACAGCTGGATTCCGTTCTGGACACGCTGCGGGCGACCGGACGAAGAACATCGTTTTTGTGGGCAACAACGTACAGACAAAAGCATTGGCGGCGGCACTTCCGGAAAAGAACGTCCTGTTTGCCTTTGCGCTTTCTGCGGGGCATCGGGAGGTTGACCGGGTTGTCTCCATCGACCTGAAAAAGATCACCATCGGACAGCTGACGGGTGCAACCTCCAATAAACAGTTGATCGGGCGCATCTTCCATGGCACAAAATATAAGGTTGTTTACGAGCCGAATATGGAGGACTATCTGCTCTGCCATGCGGCCTTTGTGATGCCTGCGGCCTTCGCCTGCTATAAGACGGACGGCGACCTGAAAAAGCTCAGGGGAGATACCGCGTACCTGAACCGTGTGCTGGATGCCAACATCGAGGGATACCGCGCCATCCGAGATGCCGGGCACACCATTCTGCCCAAGGAGGATGCAGACTTTGAAGGGGAGAAATACCGCAAGACCTGCCTGCGCTTTTTCAAGCTGATGTGCGCCATCAAAAGCAGCTGACCGCTGTGCTGGGCTATGATGCAGCCACCGCAAGAGCCATCACGAAAAAGGCAAAGCCGCAATACCGGCAGATCATCCGCAGGCTACCGGAGTTTGAAAAAAGCGGACCGCTTCAAGATGAACATCGTCAACTGCGCAATGCTCGGCGCGTTCATCCTCTCCATGCCGCAACGTCCGGAGGTGGACAGGCTGACGGATTACTACGCAAGATCCATGATGACAAAGCCCATGCAGTGGTTCTGCCGCAAGAGCGGAAAAAGCAAGTTTACCCCAAAGGATATTGCTGCTATGAAGGCCACTGCCGCCCTGAAAGCCGCCGACCGCAACCCCTACTCGTGGAACATGGAATTTTACGAATACCCTGACGGCGCTATGAAGGACGCTTTACAAAGTGCGGCATCTGTGTGCTGATGAAGGAACTGGGGCTGTATGATCTGACCCCCGCCTCTGTGCCGTCTGGACTACACCATGAGCGAAGCGGGCGCTGCGACGAACTTTGTGCGGCAGTACACTCTCGCCTCCGGCGGGCCATACTGCGACTGCGGGTACAAAAAGAAAGGGTAACGGACGATGAAGAGGAAGGAAACCTATCTTTCCCGTGATTTCCGGGAGACTGTGGCACTGCGCTTTCCCGCGCAGGCAAAGGAACTAAACACCGCTTTCGATATGCGCCTGAGTGCGCTGCTGGCTGAAAATGCGGATGCAAGCAAGGAAAAGCAGTACCACCTCAAGCGGCAGATCTTACCGGGCATTGCGGCCTACGAGACCTTGCAGCGGGTCATGCCGAAAGAGGAGGCGCTGCAAACCGTTCACGGCTATGTGGAGCAGCTGGCGAGAACAAGCCACAAACAGCTTGCCGCCCTGCTGCACATACCGGGGCTTTACCGCCTTGTTCCCGGCGTTTTTGTCAAATCTACCCGGAGCGTTTTTGGCCCGGCGGCGGGCTTTGCCCCAAAAGAGCTGCAGACCGGCAACGGCGTCTGGCGTGTGGATATGATGAAGTGTCCCTATCACGACACCTGCACAGAATACGGCTGCCCGGAGCTGTGCCGCTGCTTTTGCGACAGCGACGACATCAGCTATACCGGTCTGCATCCGAAGCTGATCTTTACCCGCCTTTCCAAGCGAATGATTTTGAATATCTGCGGGGGAGGATACTGATCCTCCTCCCGGAAAATGACATTTTCAAAAAGGAAGATCAGAAGCGTTTTGCGCAACTGTTCCGGAAACTGGATGCAGAGATCCGCACAGTTCCGGGCGGTCATGTGGGCTTTCATCGTTCAGGCGGAACGGTATCTTGATTTGATGGAAACATTTTTGCAGAGAAATGGAATTTGACAGTTCACGGCTGCGAATCAGTAAGAAAAAGCGAATCTTCAGGAAAAGAGAATGGCTATGCATAAATCACTTTTTGATCTTTCCATAGAAGCAAACGACCTCGACGAAATGCCCACACCGTCGTGAAATTTTCCAATGAGAACGGGGAACTGGGAGTATGATTATCTGTCCACTGTTTTTGGGTGCAGAGCTGTATTATAACGATATGCACCTTGCATTCTTTGAGGAAGCCACGGCACCAATGCGGAATGTCATTGAGATCAACCACTGCCGCGTGGGGCGTTACGAGTGCAGTTTTGGGGCAAATAGCTGCTGCTATCTGGCAACAGGGGATTTTGCGGTGTGCAGCAGCGCGCAAAAAGTCGTCCTCCTGCTTTCCGCTGCGGCACTACCACGGCATCACCATCCTACTGGATCTGGATGCGATTTCGCCGGAAATGCGGAAACAAATGGAATGGTACGGCGTAGACCTTGATGTCATACGGCGGTACATCTGCACGGAAAACCGCTGCTGTATCCTGCGGTCAGAACCGACCATTGCCCATATTTTTTCAGAGCTTTACACAGCGCATTCTGTGCCGGACACTGGCTATCTTCGGCTGAAAGTGCTGGAGTTGCTGCATATTCTGACCCGGCTGAAAAACAGGGAAGATGTGCAGCAGACAGAGTATTTCAATCAGCATCAGGTGGAGTGTGTGAAGCAGGCTGCGGCTCTTCTCACGCAGGAACTGACAGTTCGCCGTACCATCGAACAGCTTGCACAGGAGGTCGGCCTTTCGCCTACGGCATTAAAAAGCTGTTTCAAAGGCATTTACGGAAGCTCGGTCTATGCGTATCAGAAAGAGTACCGGCTGCAGCTGGCACAGAAGCTACTACTCGAAACCGATTGCACGGTTGCTGAAATCGCCCATCGGGTCGGGTACGAAAATCCGAATAAGTTTTCTTCTGCATTTCGGGAAGCAGCCGGCATGACGCCTACGGAGTATCGGAAGATGCGTCCGATTGGATAGATTCTGTCGATTTGGTTCTTGCGCAGAAAGTCCGGTTCCAGTAAAATCAGTATCGTGATTAGTTGAAGCTAACGCCGATGTTCTGATTTTGTGGAGGAAATTGATAATGCGTTTGATGAAAAGAATTCTGAGTGCAGCTGCTGTGCTAGCTCTGTCTGCTTCTCTTCTGGTTGGCTGCAGCAGCGGCACGGCGAGCTCTGTTCCCGTTTCTGCAAGTTCTGCCGCAGAAAGCACTGTTTCTTCCGTAGAAGAGACCGCCTCTTCTGCTGTGGATGAAAACGAAGCTGCCGCTGCACAGTTGCTGAACGACCTAACAGGCAGCTATCAGGAACTGTGGCCGGTGATTCTGGCGGACGAATATAAGCAGACATGGCTGGATGATTGTACCGCTCTCGTGGGCGAGGACAATGCCGAAGCTGCTTTTGAGAAGCTGTCCTCTATGGTGACAGGTGATGTTTACGGCGAAGATGCAGTCAAAGCGTATGCCAACGGCGGCGGAGCCTATTTCTGCGGCTTTACCAATAGCCTTGCGACCTTGACCTTCGATGGTGAAACTTCTACCATTTCCGGCACCGATAAGGACGGCAATGTGCTGTTCTCCCATACCTATCACTATATTGGCATGGAGCCTGTGCGTGGGCTGTATGAGTTTCAAAGCAATGATGCCGATTCCGGCGAGTTCACCTACTTCTTCCTTGCGCCGGACACCAGTGCGGAAACTTACCATATTGAGTTTCGCTATGGTTCGGATGCAGAAGCTCTGAGCCAGTACGATACAGGCGAATATGCTTACTGGCTGGCCTCCGGCATTTCCACCGACTGTGACCAGACGATGATCGACAACTGCATTGAGCTGTTCTGCACCGAAAATCTGGCGGGTTAAAACGCAGAATGTGCTGTGGAGTTGAAATACGCCACAGCACATTTTTGCCGCAATCTGATTTGAAGGAGGTCTTTCCGTGAAAAAACAGTCCGATCTTTCCCGGCTGATGGACTATGCCGGGAGCTACCGAAATTTTACCTATGCCTCGTGGGTGCTGTCTGCAGCCAGTGCGCTGGTGGCGCTGGTGCCTTTTGTGTACATCTGGATGATTCTGCGGGATGTGCTGAACGCGGCGCCAAACTATGCGCAGGCGGTGAACATCCCCCATTACGGCTGGATGGCAGTGCTGTTTGCGGTGCTGGCTTACCTTATTTACATTGCAGCGCTGATGTGCTCCCATCTGTCGGCGTTCCGGGTGGCGGCCAATCTGCGGCTGGAGGTTTCCGAACACCTTGCCACACTGCCGCTGGGCTTTACGGAGACGTTTGGCAGCGGTAAGCTGCGCAAGATCATCCACGAGAGTACTGGCGCAGCGGAGACATTTCTCGCCCATCAGCTGCCGGACAAATATAATGCAATGGCAACACCCATAGGTCTGTTGGTTCTTTTGCTTGTGTTCGACTGGCGGCTGGGTCTGCTGAGTCTCGTTCCGGTGGCACTGGGCTTCGTCATCATGTCCGCCATGACAGGAAGGCGGATGGCAGACAAAATGCGGCAATACGGTAATGCGTTGGAATCAATGTCTAACGAGGCCGTGGAGTATGTCCGCGGCATCCCGGTAGTCAAGACCTTCGGGCAATCCGTCTTTTCGTTCAAAAAATTCAAAGCGACCATTGATGAGTACGAAAAGTGGGTCATTGCCTACACCAAAGAGCTGCGGATGCCGATGATGCTCTATACTGCCGCCAATCAACGGTGTGTTTGCCTTTCTTGATTGGTGGGCTTCTGTTCACGACCGGAACGGTGTGACTACGGAATTTCTGCTGAACCTGCTGTTCTATATCATCATTACGCCGGTAATCTCCCTGACCCTGACCCGCATCATGTACATGAGCGAAAATGAACTCGTTGTGGCAGATGCGTTGGCTCGTGTGGATTCGGTTCTGGATGCGGAACCTGTGCCAGAAAACGATCATCCGCGGCATCCGAAAGATGCCTCTGTGTCCCTGAAGGATGTGCATTTCAGCTATGATGGCAAAACGGATGTTATCAAGGGCGTTTCGCTGAAAATTCAGCCGGGTCAGATGGTGGCTTTCGTTGGCCCCTCCGGCGGCGGCAAATCCACACTGGCAAACCTGATTTGCCGGTTCTTTGATGTGCAGAGCGGCAGCGTCGGGTGGGCGGAGCGGATGTGCGGGACATCCCCAAGGAAGAGCTGATGAACACCGTCTCCTTCGTGTTCCAGAACAGCCGCCTGCTCAAGGGCAGCATTCTGGACAACGTCCGGCTGGGCAGAGCGCAGGCCACCGAAGCCGAGGTGCTGGCAGCGCTCAAGGCGGCGCAGTGTATGGATATTATAGAAAAGTTCCCGGCGGGCATCCATACCGTCATTGGCACCAAGGGCGTTTATCTGTCCGGCGGCGAGCAGCAGCGCATTGCCATTGCACGCGCCATGCTGAAAAATGCGCCCATCCTGATCCTGGACGAGGCCACCGCTTTTGCCGACCCGGACAATGAAGCAAAGGTGCAGGCAGCCTTTGCCCGGCTTGCCAAGGGCAAAACTGTGCTGATGATCGCACACCGTCTGTCTACCGTAGCCAACGCCGACTGCATCTATGTGGTGCGGGATGGGCAGATTGCAGAATCCGGCACAAAGGACGAGCTGTGCGCGCAGAACGGCCTGTTTGCCCGGATGTGGCAGGACTATCAGGCCTCGGTGCAGTGGAAGGTCGCAAAGGAGGGGTAAGGAATGATCGAAAAAATTCAACACGCCACAGCCAGCTCCCCGGAGGGCGCAAAGGGGCTTGTAAAGGGCGTTCTGGCCTGTGCGTTCCAGAACATGGCGTTCATGCTGCCCACCGGGCTGCTGTATCTTCTGGTAAAAGACCTGCTGGCAGGCTCTACGAGTGAGAGAAGCGCCTTTTATCTGCTGGGGTGTGCGGCCTGCTTTGCACTGATCTTACTGACCACATGGTTCCAGTACAACGGCACCTATTTTACGACCTATAAAGAGAGCGGCACCCGCCGCCTGACCCTTGCAGAGCGGCTGCGGAAGCTGCCTCTGTCCTTTTTCGGCAAGCGGGACCTTGCCGACCTGACAAGCACCATCATGGCAGATTGCGAGGTGTTGGAAAAGGACTGCTCCCACTTCATCCCCGGTCTGTTCGGTTCCCTCATTTCCACCGTGCTCATTGCCCTGAGCCTGTTCGCCTTTGAGTGGCGGATGGCACTGGCGGCTCTGTGGGTCATCCCGGTATCCGTTGCCATCGTGGTGGGCAGCTATACCGGGTGCAGGACAAGGTGCAGGCTAGGACCATGGCGGCGAAAATGGCCTGTGCGGACGGCATTCAGGAGTACATCGAGACCCTCCGGGACCTGAAAGCCAGCAATGCGGAGCAGCGGTATCTGTCCGGCCTTTCCGACAAAATTCGGGCAGTGGAAAAGCAGTCCATCGTGGCAGAGCTGGAAACAGCGCTGTTTGTGTCCTCTGCGAGCATGGTGCTCAAGCTGGGCATTGCATCGGTGGCACTCACCGGCTCGGTGCTGCTGGTGCAGGGCAGTATCGATGTACTGACCCTGTTTCTGTTCCTGATGGCGGCATCCCGGATGTACGACCCCATGCAGGGGGCTTTGCAGAATCTGGCGGCGGTCATCGCCATGCGTACCAATGTGGGGCGGATGAATGAGATCCTGGACGCTTCCCTGCAGACCGGCAGCGAGCAGCTGACCAATCAGGGCTGCGATATCATCGGCGAATTGCGTTTGCGGGATGTGGTACAGCCCAATGCGATCCCGGCACTTGTGTCAGGTGAACTTGTCGGGGCAAGACCCCTCCATCTTGCTACGCAAGACCGTTCTGTCGCTTAAAAGCCCCACTGGGGCTTTCATTGCTCCGCTTCGCTGCGCAAACGTGAACCTGTTCAACAAGGTGCAGGAAAAGCTGGTGAAAAATAAAAAGGCCCCTGCCCGTCATAAGGCAGAGGAAAGCTATCTGCTTACCACCAAGCTGTACTGCGGTAAGTGCGGAGCGCTGATGTTTGGCGAAAGCGGTGTCAGCCATACCGGGAAGATGTACACCTATTACAAGTGTGCTGCCGCCAAGAAGAAAAAGACCTGCGACAAAAAGGCAGTGCGGAAACAGTGGCTGGCAGTGCATCTGCACACAGATTGCGTGCTTTCTGATTGGACGGGTCGGCGTAGACCAGTTCTTTGGTGATCTGCGCTACCCATTGATACTCGCCCTTTTCGTAGTCTTTTTTCGCCTTGCAGAGCACCAGCTCTGTGCTGCCCAGATATTCCACCAGCTTTCTGGCGGTATCGCTGGGCGGGAGCGGGTTCAGGTTGACCGGGTTGGCATCGTACCAGCCCAGATATTTCTGGTAAACGGCCTTGGAATTGTGCGCCAGTGTGCCGTAATACGGCCGGGTGTACCAGACCTTTTCCAGTTTTTTGGGCAGGGTCAGCATCGCCGAGATCTCATTCGAGGTATAGCCCTGGTTCATGTAATGCAGGGTCTGGTCGTGGATAAACTTATAGATGGCGGCCGTGTTCAGCAGATACTCATGGATCTCCTCGCCCCAATGCGGCCAGTTGTGGCTCTGGAACACCACATCGGTCTTATCGCAGAAGCGCTGGTCGGCCTCGATGATATACTTTGCCCACTCGTTGGCATCGCGCACCTCTGCGCCGCGCAGGGTATACAGATTATGCAGCGTACCGGTGCAGTTTTCCGCCATCCAGAGGGCGCGGTATTTCGGGAAATAGGCGTTCATCTCGGCGGGGGCTTCGGTGCCGGGGGTCAGCTGGAACTCAATCTCCAGCCCGTCGATGGTCAGTTTCGGGAGATCTTCCCCGATCTCGTAGGTAGGAGCGATGAGGGACACCGTACCGGTGGACTGTCCCATGCCGATGCCCACGCTCAGCGCACCCTTTTCGCCCTTGTCAAGCACCGTGCCGTATTGGAACTGTGCGCGCCGCGCCATGGCGATGCCCGCGTAGACATTCTCGCTGATGGCGTGCTTCAGAAAGCCCGCCGGCGCAAGCACAGGGACCTTGCCGGAAGCCAGCTGGTCATGGAGCGAAAGGCTCGCATCTGCTGCCTGTGCGCGGTCGATGATACCCTCCACGCCGCCGAAGTGATCCACATGAGAGTGGCTGTACAGTACGGCCTTGATCTCCAGCGGGCCGAAGCGGTTTTCCATCAATTCCTTGGCGGCTTTCATGTTTTCCCTGCACATCAGCACGTCAAACACGATCCAGCCATGGTCGGTGCGGATAAAGGTCGTGTTGGCCATATCGAAGCCGCGCACCTGATAGATGCCGTCGCACACTTCAAACAGACCGGCCTTGGCGTTCAGCTGCGTGTTACAGGCAAAAGTGATGTAGCTGCGCAGACCACCGCAGCCGCAGCGGAAACGTTCAGAAATCTCCGGCGGGTCATTTTCATAACATGAAACCTCCTGTTGTACTTTCTGCTTTATGCGTATGCGCCTTATGGGAATAACCATTCGGTGTTCTGTGTTCATCATACGAAAAGAATGCCGGGAAGTCAACACTTTCTATGCACGATACGCCAAAAACGTGAGTTTCAACAAAAAGCACATCAGATTATTGTTGAAAGCTCCATTGAATTGTGCTTTTTGTGAATCCTCCTTGTCCGATGCACAGCAGTATGTTATACTAAAGTCATCAACTGACAAAGGAGCACTGCAATGAGCGACCTGAATCGATGGATGCAAAAACACAATCTCTGCCCGGAAAACATTTTATATCTTTACCGCAGCGACCGGAAAACGGTCCTTCACCGCGCAGCAGGTCACGCTTTACGGCGTAGTCCAGTGCGGTCTTATCGTCCTTTTCCAGTGCCTGCTCCACGCCGCACAGGCTGGCGGTGGTGCCGCAGCTCCGGGCGTCGCCGGTGGCAGGGTCGTAGTTGTACAGCTCGCCCTTTGCCCAGCTGCCGGGGAAATTGCCCTCGTAGAAGTGGTACAGGTATTCCTTGTGCTTCTGCGGGTCGATACCCAGCCGGTTTTCCACCGCCTCGTCCAGACCCCAGCCGATATCATCGTGGCAGCGCAGATAGTTCACGAACCAGCAGTTGTCCGGCAGGGCGTGGAGGGCATCCAGCTGCGCCTTCAGCAGCCGGGTGTCCCGGCTGGCAAGGGCACCCCACAGGTTGACCATGGTGGACACGTTGTAGAGCATGTGGCATTCCGGCTTTTCCGGGGTGCCGAAGTAGGCGGCAAGCTCCTTGGGAGCCATGACCACCTCGCCCTTGAGGATGACCGCCGGGCAGACGCATTCCAGCACCATGCGGAGCATCCGCACGATGGTGTGCACCTGCGGCAGATTGCGGCAGGTGGTGCCCAGCTGCTTCCAGATGTAGGGCACGGCGTCAATACGGAACACCTCTACGCCCAGATTTGCCAGGTGCAGAATGCTCTTGGTCATGTCCACGAACACCGCCGGGTTTGCGTAGTTCAGGTCCCACTGGTAGTCGTGGAAGGTGGTCAGCACCCACTTGTGCATTTCCTCGCACCATGTAAAGTTGCCGGGGGCGGTGTTGGGGAACACCTGCGGCACAGTCTGCTCGTACTGGTCGGGGATGGTGCGGTCCTCGTAGAGGTGGTAATAGGCCTGAAACCACGGGTCGCCCGCCTTTGCCGCCATCGCCCAGCGGTGGGTGCTGGCGGTGTGGTTCATGACGAAATCCAGACACAGGCTGATGCCTGCTTTCCGCAGCTCCCGGGTCAGGTTTTCAAGGTCCTTGTTGGTGCCAAGTGCCGGGTCTACGGTGTCGAAATCCTCCACCGCATAGCCGCCATCGTTGTGGGGATGGGGCATCTGCAGCAGGGGCATCAGGTGCAGATAGGTCAGCTTCTGCTCCTTGAGGTAGGCAGTTTCTTTGCCAGTTCTTTCAGGTTTCCGGCAAAGAGGTCGGTGTACATGGTCATGCCGAACATATTGCCCCGCTTGTACCACTCCGGGTCGGCAGAGCGTGCCTTGTCCAGTGCTTTCAGCTCGGCGCTGCGGGCGTTGTAGGCTTCTGCCATCTCCCGCTCCAGAACTTCCAGCCCTTCCCGGTTGTGGTACAACTCCATGAACAGCCATTCCAGCTCGTCCTTGTGCTTGGCAAACCGGGACGCAAATTCCTGTTTTGCTGCCATGGTTCAGCCCTCCACTTCTGCAAGGGTGGGCATGGCGGGGATAGCACCATGCCGGCTGGTGGTGATGCTGGCCGCTTTGTTGGCAAAGGCCAGAATGCCTTCCAGCTTGTCCACCGTCAGGGTGTCCAGCTCCTCCTTGCAGAGCTTGGACAGGGCAGCCCCAAAGAAGGTATCGCCTGCGCCGTTGGTGTCGCCTACCTTGCAGGGGACGCCAGCCACATGGCCGGTTTTGTCCCCAAAGCGGTAGAATACGCCGTTTGCACCCAAGGTGACAAAAATCAGCCGGATGCCGTTCTGTGCCAGTTGTGCCGTGCCGCTTTCGCAGTCGGTGGTGCCGGTGAGCAGGGGCAGTTCTTCATCGGACACTTTCAGAATATCCACCAGCGGCAGGGGAGCTTTCATCTGGGCAATGGCATCCTCTTTGTTCTTCCAGAGGTTGGCACGGTAGTTGGGGTCGTAGGTGATGGTAGCACCCAGCTTTTTGGCACGGGCAGCAGCGTCCAGCGTGGCAGTGCGGGAGGGGTCAGCGGTCAGGCTGACAGAGCCGAAGTGGACGATTTTGGCAGCTTTCAGAGCCTCGTCCGAAATGTCCTCTTTGCACAGCATCACGTCAGCGTTGGCGCTGCGGTAGAAGCTGAAATCCCGCTCGCCGGTGGCATCCACCGAGACCACCGCCATGGTGGTGGGGTGGTCTGCATCCACCGCCATGCCGGAAACGTCTACCTTGTTTTCTGCCAGAACCTCTTTCAGGTAGCGGCCAAAGGCATCCGCACCCACCTTGCCGATAAAGGCGGTCTGTGCGCCCAGTCTGGAAGCAGCCACCGCCAGATTGGCCGGTGCACCGCCGGGGTTTGCGGCAAACTGAGGAATGCCGCGCGCATCCTTGCCGGTCTGGGTCAGGTCGATCAAAACTTCACCAATCGTTAAAATGTCCATGCGTTTTCTCCTTATTTTTATCCTATAAGCTAAAACCCAACGATCACCGCTGGAACAGATAATGAATGTAAGCGGCTGCACGCTCCGGGTGCGGTGCATTCTGCACTACCCCAAGATAGACTCTGCCAGAAAAACCTGCCTGCCTGACAAACGGCGTGTCCGAAATATCCAGCACGGTCCCACCGGCGTTCAGACCCGACAGGGCATGGAAAGACGCATCCAGTGTCCGCAGATCGAGAAAATAATCATCTGCCAACAGTCGATCCCGTGCATATTCGTCCATCAGAACAACATCTAACCGCTGGGCACTGACTGCACCCAGCAGCTTCATCTCCGAAGCATATACATACTGCTCCTCTGCGCGTTCGCTTTCGCTGAGCAGCAAGCCGGACAGCAGATCGACCTGTTGCTTTTTGGTCAGACCCTGCGCCTCGGCAAAGCCGGTGGTAAGCTGTTCCGTCAGATCAGACCCGGCAGTGATATTTACCAGACCAAGGTAAAGCACATCCTCTTTTTTCGTCACATGGCGGTAGGCTGCATAGCCAAGGATATAGACGACGATGAGCACGATCGCAATGGGCAGCTTGTAATATGCCCAGATGTGCTCCCACTTTTTGCGCCCATGGAGGGAGCGGAGCGTATCCCGGTCAGTTTTTGTCATGGTCGTATTCCTCGTGTACTGCATCAGGGTCTCCACCGATCAGATAGAGGATCCGAAGCATCAGAAAGGAGCAGAGCATGGCGCAGAAGCCCATGCCCAGCAGGAATGCAGGCGTGAACACAAACACGATGACGTACCCCATGATGCCATAGATCGCCGCCATCAGCAGGGTGCAAAACAGATACCGGACACCCACGAGAAACGCTGTTTTCAGGATGCCGAAGGTGGTGTTTTCAAACCGTGCCAGCAGGGGAAAGGCATACAGCAGAACGATGCCGTACAGAACTGCCGCACCAATAAGCACTGCAGTGAGCAGCGTCCAGAAAATGTTTTCGCTCCACATTCGGCGCAGCACAAAGCCATCCGCAACGAGGAAACTGCCGACTGTCAGCAGGATCAGCCAGAGTTTTGTGGCAGGCTTAAAATTTTCCCGGAACGCCTTAAAAAACATCCGGGTCAGACCATCGTCCCGATCTTCCGCCATTTTGAGCGTGACGTAGAACAGTGCGGTCGTAGAAGCCCCTATGGTAACGATGGGCAGGCTGCACACGAGCCATAAGATGTTCAGGTAAGCACTGTAAGTCAATTTCGTCAGCACAGCAAACAGCGGCTTGTCCGTATTGCACAGGTCACGCATGGGGGTTCTCCTTTCGCTCAATCTCCTGTGGATTCGCGCAGGATCAGGTTGGTTTCCGTATAGACGGTGCGATAGTTCAGCGATGGCTCTTCGATGCGGGTCATAAGCAGATTGGCAGCGGTGTAGCCCATGATCTGTCCATGGATATGGATCGAAGTCAGATGGGGGGCAAAGTAGGAAGCCTCCTGACTGTCATCGAAGCCGCAGACCCAGATATCATCGGGAACCGAATACCCCAGCTCATTCAATGCCTTGACCAGATCCATGGCAACAAAGTCATTGGCGCAGACAAAGGCCTCCGGCATCGTTTTGAACCGACGTATGGTTTCGTACAGGGATACCGGATAGTTCTGCTGTCCAGATGGCATCGCACAGGTGCTCAGGCCTTCTGTCAGACCAAAGTGCTCCACTGCATCCTTATAAGCCATATAACGCTCAAAGAAGGACTGACAGTGGTTTTTATCCCCCGCAAAGCTGATGCGTTTTTTGCCGCGCTGGACCATGTGGGCCACTGCATTCTGGATCTCAATGCGGTTTTCCATATAAAGGCGGTCGGCTTTAAGAGGAGGACGCATATCCATCACAGGGGTGTCTACAAACAGCAGCGGAACATCCAGATCGCACAGCATCTGTGCGTAGTCATAGTCGAATACTTCAAAGCAGATGATGCCGGCTGTGTGCTGGATGTTGAGAGAAGATGGAAGTTTTTTCTCTTTCAGTTCCATGGGAGAAATGCGATGAATGGTCATGCAGCTGTGCAGATGGTCGATTTCCGACTGGAAACGATCCAGCATCATGGAGGAAAAGTGAGAGCTGTTCAGAAACCGGGTCGTCAGCATGGCGATCTCCCGTTTGTCACTCGGCAGAATGGAAGGCTCTGCTGCTTTTGCAGCGTCTTCC
>VOFD01001141.1_pt1 | contig 42203 bp, 43 predicted proteins | sample 5384101 | NCBI WGS metagenome assembly VOFD01 (sample SAMN12384723, study PRJNA508395) | human gut metagenome | isolation source: healthy gut C | host: Homo sapiens
GACGAGATAGAGACGGGCGTAGTCACGGTGAACATCTACGTTCCCGACATTGACCCGTGGCACAACGGCGTTATGGTGGAGGACGTGGAGCGCACCCAGCAGGTAGAGCGACTTGCGCAGGAGTGGGTCGACAGCCTCACCTGCGAGGTGTCCTGTTACAAGTTCAACCTGCGACAGACTATCTACACCGAGGAGGAAGTCAACATCAAGCAGCACTTCGTGGTCGTGAAGCTCGGCTACGAGTACTACTCTGGAGGTGACGACGATGCTCTATCCTACTACCGCAGGACGCAATGATTGACGCGACCGACACCGACGAGGACGAGGGCTATATGCCCCTGCTCGAGACGGAGGACGGCGAGGCGATACCCATTGTTGAGCCCGTGAACGAAAAAGCAAGTAATAACAATTTAATACAGGAATAATATGGCAATTTTATCTTGGGGAAAGTGCGCACTGAAGCACACCACATCTGTTGACGGAGAGCCTGGGGCAAGTGCCGAATGGACTGACCTCGACACTCCGAAGAAAGACACCACGCAGCTCACCACCACCGCTGGGGAGGAGACCCTTGCGCAGGAGGAGGGCGGCGAAGTCGTTGACGCTCGCTACGGGAAAGCCTCTTATGAGCTTGCTTTCGACCTGTTCGTCAAGAAAGGCAAGGCGCGCCCGTTCGAGGACTTGGACGGCGTAATCACGGGAGAACACGCGCTGCGCGTCATTCCCGAGGACACCTCTTGCGAGGGCATTCAGATTGACCGTTGTATTCTCCGCGTCGAGGAGAGCTACACTACTGCCGACGGCAAGATGCTGCACTACGTGGCAAAGTGCCTGAAGCCGAAGACCGGCAAGACGGTAAAGCCGTACACAGCAGGAGAATAACCTACGCGAACACCGTTTGTTGCTTACCTACCGCTGACGGAAGCCGTATGACGTGTGGAACAGACACCCTTTGCTGTTCGGCAGGAGAGAACAGCTTTTTTATCAAGGCAATGTGTGGTGTAATGGGAGAAATGGCTGTCCCACCCCTTGCGGTTGCCCCTGATGCGAGTTCGAGCCTCGCCATTGCCGCCAACATTAATACGAATTATCAATGGAAACGGTAGAGAAGAAAGTATCAAAGGAAGTCTTGCAGCAGCCCGAAGAAATATCGGTAGGCGGCAAGACTTACACGTTTTATCCACCAGCGTCGCGACGCTCATACTCGCGTCCGAAGCCATATCGCAGCTGCCGCAGGTGAAGCTCGAAACGGAACACCTCGCCGAGGACAGCCTGTACGCCGCGCGAGAGTGCCGTATTTTGGGCGATATTGTCGCTATCCTGCTGTTGGATGCACGACACCTTACCGAGGTGCAGAAAGTTGTCAGAACGCACGAAAAAAAAGGCTGTTTTGGGGGCTTCTGCGTTACAAGCGCACACGGAGGAGGAAGTGACCGTTGACCGCAAGGCGGAACTCGCCAAGACCCTGCTCGAAGAACTCACGCCCCGTGACCTGCACACCTCACGGCGCAGCTACTACAGAGAATGCAGCTGGCGGATTTTTTTCGGGCTTACCACTTTCCCTGATAGAGATAAACCTGACCCGACCGACGAGGGAAGTGGTAGAGAACTGAACGACAGTATATGGGCGGTCATAGCTGGCACGGTCAAGGCGTACAACCTGCCTATCGACTACGTGTTATATGACCTCTCCTACGTGAATATGATTATGTACGGGGCGGTGCTGCCGCAGTACAAGTCGCACAGCAAGGACGGGAAGCAGGGCGGAAAGCGTGAGGAAGTAATCAAGGCTGACGACCCAGCAAACCGCGATAGGGTGCGTGAAATCTTAGAAGCAATAGACTGATTATGCAGACAGACAACGGAAGATTGAATTTCAGCGCGGGAATTGACACCTCCCAGCTACGGAGAGACGCGAACGAGAGCCGCGACATTCTCCACACCATAGGACAGACCGCCAAGAAAGAGGGCGAGGAAATGGACAGCGTGTTCAAGAACATCGGCAAGACCATCGCAGGTGCTTTTGCCGTGCAGCAGCTCATGTCGTTTGCCAGTTCGGTCGTCAAGGTGCGCGGCGAGATACAGGCTCTCGAAGTGTCGTTCGCTACGCTCCTCGGCAGTGAAGAGAAAGCAACTCGCCTGTTCAGAGAGATACGTGAGTTCGAGGTAAAAACACCTATGACGCTTGAACCGCTTGCCAAGGGTGCGCAGACGCTCCTCGGCTTCGGTGTGGCTGCGGAAAAGGTGATGCCCGTTCTGAGACAGATAGGCGATATTTCAATGGGTAACGCAGAGCGTTTCCAGTCGCTGATACTTGCATTCGCACAGGTATCGGCAAATGGTAAGCTCATGGGACAAGACCTCCTGCAGATGGTCAACGCAGGGTTCAACCCACTTTCGATTATCAGCGAAAGGACAGGCAAGAGTATTGCCGTTCTGAGGGATGAGATGAGCAAGGGGGAAATATCGGCTCAAATGATGGAGGAGGCGTTCGCCGCAGCCACAGCCGAGGGCGGCAAGTTCTACGGTATGCTTGAGGCGCAGAGCCAGACAATCAACGGTGCGCTATCAAATTTGGAGGGTGCGTGGAATAGTAAGCTGAACGAAATGGGAGAACAGACGGAGGGCGTCTTCGCTGATGCTGTAAGTCTTGCCACCTACTGTATCGAACACTACGAGACGTTCCTGAACATACTGTTGAGCATAGCCGCCGCCTACGGCACGTACAAGGCTGCGCTGATGGGCGTATGGGTCATTGAGCAGGCTCGCAACCTCGCAACCAACATACAGCTCGTGATGATGTTCCGCAAGGAGCTGGGGCTGCTCACCGCAGCGCAGCAGGCGTTTAACATCACCGCGCTGAAGAACCCGTATATACTGCTTGCCGCTGCCATTGTAGGTGCAGTTACCGCACTCGTGGCGTTCACCAAGCAGACCGACAAAACGCAGGAGCGCATCGACGCCGCCAACAAGAAGCTGGAAGAGCAGGCGCAGGAGCTGGAGAAGCTGAAAGAGAAGAAAGACGCGGTGACGGAGGCGGAACGTTCCGCAGCGCAGAGCGTGTCCGACGAAATCAACCGCATTGAGATACTCAACAACACTATCCACGACAACACCGCGAGCCTCGAAGACCGCCGCCGCGCCATAGTGCAGATGCAGGGGCTTGTACCCGAATACCATGCTACGCTCGACGACGAGGGACGGCTGCACCGAGACAACACAACCGCCATTGATGAGCATATCAAGGCTCTCAACCGCCTTGCGATGGCTCGTGCGTTACAGGACAAGAGGCAGGAGTACTCTGCCCAAAAGGTCAATGCCGAAATAGACCGACGCACGGCCAAGCGCGACGAAGAAACAGCGCAGGATAACTTGAATGCAGCCAACCAGCGTGTGAGCGACGAGCAAGCCGCCTATAACAACCGTATGGCAGAGTGGGACGATGCGACCGTGAACAGCGACAACTTCCTCGTTCGTGCGGCGTTCGCCTCGCAGGAGGGACAGATGAGCCGACAAGGTACTGCACAGCTGGAGCGCACTGCCCTCGAAGCGGCGGAGCGAGAGAAGAAAGCAGCCGAGGCGGAGCTGGAGGTGGCACAGGGACAGGTAGCCCTCGCAGACGAGCGCATACGGCAAGCCGACGAGCAGATAGGTATGCTTGACGAAATGCTCAAGGACTATCAGGACGTGGATTTATCCACTACCAACCCGACGACGACCACCACAACCGCTACTGGAGGCGGAAAAAAGAAAGACCCCCGAGACAGCACCCTCTCAGCGCAGGAGTACGACGCAAGCGTGAAGATGCAGGTACGCCAAGCGGAACTCGACCAGTGGCAGGAGCGTATCAACGGCTACGAGGAGGGAATGCAGAAATACACGGAGCAGGTAGAACTGAACTACGAGAAGATGAAGCTCGCCAACGAGCAGCGTGAGGCTGAAATGGTGGACGCGCTCCGTGAGCAGATGCAGAGCGAATGGGAGAACGCCAACCCGAACGCCACAGACCAAGAGCGCGACGCGCACAGGCTCGGACTCCAAACCTCGGTGACGAGGGACAACCTCTCGCAAGGGCAGCTCGACGTGCTGAAAGAGTACACACGGCTGGCTGAGGAATACCGCGAGACGGAGAATAAAAAGACCCTCGACAAGATGCTTGCCGACGTAATGACCTCCACGAGCAGCAGCGAGCGCAGATTGAGGAGGAGTACGCCCGTCGCCGCGCAGACATGTACGTAGGCGGAAAGGTGGAGAACGGGCTGCGTGAGGGCGTGACGCAGGGCAACGTCGATGAACTGAACCTGCAGGAGCAGAACGCCCTGACCGCCATAGACGAGCAGTTCGCACAGCGCGAAGCCGAATACGAGGCTTGGTGCGACTGGATTGCGACCCTATCGCTGGAGAAGCTGCAGGAGGTGCTGGAGCAGGCGGAAAAGGAACTCGCGGACTTGGAGAAAAGCGGCACAGGAGACAGCCAGCAGATAGCCGTCGCCCGTGCCAAGGTCGCCAACGCCAAAAGCAAGGTAGATAAGCAGGCGTCGAAACAGAACCAAAGCCCCGACAAGCGAAGCATTGAGGAATGGAACGACCTGCGCGAGTCGCTGGAGGACTGCGTGGACGCTTTCGAGGAAGTTGGAGACGCGGTCGGCGGCGTAGCTGGTGACATCATCAGCACCGCAGGAAGCATAGCCACCTCGACCCTCTCGATGATAAACGGAATTGTTCAGCTGGTCAATATGTCAGCTACTGGTATGCAGGGTACGGCTACTGCAGCTGCCACCGCAATAGCCACCGTGGAGAAAGCCTCCGTGATACTTGCGGTCATATCAGCCGCCATGCAGATAGCGATGCAGATAATCAACCTGTTCAACAACGACGACAAGAAGCAGGAGGAGATTGAGGCTCTGCAGGAGCGTATAGACCAGCTACAATGGGAACTAGACAACGCAGACGCCGTGCGCCTCCAGCAGAACTCATTCAACGCTATGGAGAAGCTGCGCGAGGTCACTTCGCAGGTGCGTATGGAGTTCTACAAGCTGCGGCTGGAGGTAGGTGACAACTGGGGCGCATTCTCGACTCTCTTCAAGAAGCTATCCAGCGACGAAGATATGCTCACCAAGGCTTCTAATGAGCTTGCCAAGGCGTATGGCAATATCGCCTACACCGCAGACAAGGCTCTCGGAGGGGCTGACTACGACAGCGCGAAAGACCAGTTGAAGAACATCGCGGAGCAGCAGTTGCTCATTCAGGAGCAAATCAACGCTGAGCAGAGCAAGAAAGACACCGACCAAGGCAAGATTGACGAGTGGGAGCAGAAGATACAGGAACTTGGGGAGCAAGCCGTCACTATCATCAACGAAATGGTGGAGGACATTATCGGAGGCTCCGCCGCAGACATCGCCGACGAGCTTGGCAGCGCGTTCATAGAGGCGTTCCAAAACGGCGAGGACGCAGCCGTGGCGTGGGGCGAAAAGGTCAACGAGATTGTCGCTGACATAATGAAACGTATGCTGGTGAAGCAGCTGCTCGAGGAGCGTATAGGCGACATCTTCGACAAGTACAAGGAGGAGTGGTTCAAGGACGGGGAGTTCCAGGGGCTGGACGCAGTAATCAACTCAATGGGAGGTTTTGCCGCTGACCTGAACGCCGTCGGCGACGAGTTCGCCGTGATATGGGACAACCTGCCCGACAGCGTGAAGAATATGTTCACTACGACCGCCGACGCACGTGAGGCTTCGGAAAAGGGCATAGCCACCGCCTCGCAGGAGAGCGTGGACGAGCTGAACGGACGGGCGACCGCCATACAGAGCCACACGTACTCTATCAACGAGAACACGAAGCTGCTTGTAGCCAACTCCTCCGCCATACTCGAATGCGTGATAGGCATAGAGCAGAATACCCAGCGTATTGCAGACCGTATGGACGTCGTGGAGATAAGCGTGCGCGACATACGCAACGACCTTGCAGACATCACGATAAAAGGTGTGAAAATCAATTAAAACCGCATTAGATATGGAAATGGATTCAGTAATCAGGCAACTATACGCGCAGTGGCGGATAGCCAAGGACAAAGCCCGTCAGGAGTGCGAGAGCCGTTCGCTGCCCAACGTGGCGGAGAAATACCGCAAGTGTACAATGTTCAAGGGGACGGAGGACGTGCAGGGCGTTCTTCGCCTGTTCTCGACCACGCAGGGGATTGAGTTCTGTATGGGCTATCACTTCCCCAACCTCGCTACGATGCGCCTGTTCAAGCCCTATATTGTCCCCGAGCGTCACGGCATATACCTCGACGCAGGGGCGGTCACTATCAACGACCCCAGCAGGGTAATTCTCATCGGGCGAACCACTGCTACCGTGAACTGCTCGAAGCTCGACCGCCACGAGGTCATACTGATGCACGGGGCGAAAGCCGTCATCAACGCCTCGGACTGGGCGGTGGTGTTCGTCAAGGCGGAGCAGGGCTGCACCGTGATACGTAGTACAACGGACAACGCAATGATATTATGAAGACGGGGCATTTATACATAGACGGACACGACGTGTACAGACAGTACGGCGTCTATGTCATTGCCGGCGGCTGGAATGAGCTTGTCGCCATGCCCCCGTTGAAGTCGGTCACGTCGAACGACTGGCAGGAGGAGGACGGTATAGAAGCCGACCTGTCTGCCCCCGTACTGAACACCCGCGAGGTGAGTATCAAGTTCGCCGTCGCAGGGCTTCTCTCCAGCTTCTTTGACCTGCTCGACGTGCTTTCCGACGGAGCGTACCACACGTTCGTCTGCACTGAGATAGGGCGCACCTACCGCCTCCGCCTCACGCAGCAACCCAACCTCAAGGGGCTGAAACTACTCGGACACGCGACGCTCAAGTTCGCTGACGACTTCCCCTGAACGGCTACCGCTACAATGCCCCTCAGACAACCATACAGCAGACCGAGGACTACCTGTTCGACGACGTGCCGTTCTCGCGCTACGGTGTGCGTATCATCAAGGGAACGTATGACGAGATAACGCGCTCAGCGGCGGTCAAGCAGAATATGCTCCGCAACATCAACTCCCAGTCGGGGGCTATCTACGACCCCGAGCAGGTGACGTTCAAGAGCAAGGACGTGAAGCTCTACTGCCTGATGAGGGCGGAGACGCTCGACGAGCTGTGGAACAACTACGACGCGCTGCTGCACGACCTCATTCAGCCCGACGAGCGGAGCCTGTGGATTGAGGAAATGGAGCGTGAGTTCCCGTTCCACTACAAGAGCTGTTCCGTGACCAAGTTCGAGCCGTCGGGCAGGATATGGTTGCAGTTCACGCTGACGGTAGTGTTCACGCACGACTTCCGCATAGTCGACGACGACATCGTACTGGCTTCCGAGGACGGAATAGTGGTATTCACCGAGGACGACACCTACGCAATCGAGCTTCGCCCTGACCGCTTCACTGCGCCGTCTATGAGGCTGGTGAACACGAGGGAGCAGATGCGCTTCACGAGTGCAGGAACAATGAGATTTAACAACTAAATACGCAAGATATGAAGAAGATAAAGATTTCAGAGCTACCATTGTATTCCTCGCTGAAAGGGCTTTTCACCATTGGTACTGACGCGAACAACCGCAGTGTCAAGGTGTCTTTGGAATTTGTTGAGGAGCAGACGACCGAGGCGGTCAAGAACGCCACTACCGCCACCGACGCAGAGAACAAGGCTACCGAGGCGGCAAAGACCGCCACAAGTGAGACACAGACCGCCACCAAGAACGCTAACACGGCTACGGAGGCGGCGAACACGGCGACAAAGAACGCGGACGCAGCCACCGCCGCAGCCAAGACAGCTACCACCAACGCTAACGCGGCAACCGCCGCCGCCAAGACAGCTACGACGGAGGCGGAAAAAGCTACCGACGCAGCCAATACGGCAACGGAGGAGGCACAGGCTGCTACTGGCGAAGCAAAGACCGCCACCGATGCAGCGAACAAGGCTACCTCCGACGTACTGGCTGCGTTCGCAGGGCTTATACCGTCGTCGCTGACCGTGAAGTACAACGAGAGGCTGACGCTGGGCAATATACAGCCCGTGTACATCACGGCGGAACTCATGCCCGAGGGGACGTTGAAGAACGTGATTTTCCTCAGCGACAACAAGGCTGTGACCGTCAACCCCGACGGGCGCGTGCAGATAGTCGCTAAGGGACGGAGCGTCATACACGTCATACCTACCTGCAACACCGCTATCGCCAAGACCATAGCCGTGACCGTGGAAGAGCCTACTATGCGCCTCGTCAACACAAGGTCGCAGATGCGTTTTACCCAGTCGGGCGGCATCAGGCTGAACTAACAGATATTTATTTATAAACCCCTAAAAATCATTGTTTTATGGCTTTCACAGAAACTCAAGAAACAATCCTCGAACAGATTATCGAGGCGTATCAGAACGGCAAGCGTCTCAGCGACCTGCCCGAAGTGTCGGGAAAGAACCCGTACAACCTCTACTGCGAAGTCCTCGACGAGGACGGCGAGAGCAAAAAGGCAGCACTCGCCTCGCTCCTGCCCTACATTGAGGACGACTGCTCCTACGGAGTGGAGTTCGACATCACGGTAGCTTCTCCGACCTGTACCCGTATCGGCAACACCGACCTGCACAAGTCTCTGCCCGTGCAGAGCAGGATGAAAGGCTGTCTGCTCGACGACGACGGCAACGTGGTTGAGTATCTTGATCCGACCGACTGGACGGGCAACGTGCTGGACGGCTCGCGCGGTCAGGTGATGGTTGAGATACCTGCCCACTACCGCAAGTGCGAGACCGAGGGTAACAAGCGCAGGGTGCGCATATCGGAGCTTCCGCTGGCTGGCTACCACCTCGTTCCCCGTATGTACATTTCCGCCTACCAAGCAACCGTTGAGCGCAGCACCCTCAAGCTATGCTCCGTCAAGAACACGGGCGTGGACTACCGAGGCGGAAATAACAATGCCGAATGGGACGGGCTGGTCAAGACCCTACTCGGTCGCCCTGCTACCTCTATCAGCCGTTCCAACTTCCGCAAGTACGCCCGTAACCGCAACGCCGCCGCCACCTCGGAGTGGAACTGTATGACCTACGACGCCCAGAAAGCCCTCTACTGGCTGTTCGTCACCGAGTATGCTACACTGAACACTCAGGCGGCTTACCACGCAGAGAAAGACTCCAACGGCTTCTCGCAGGGCGGACTCGGACTGGGCGTTACTAACGCCTCGCGCTGGAGTGAGTTCAGCGGCAACTTCCCGTTCGTTCCCAACGGCTACACCGACGCGCTGGGCAACGGCACAGGTCAGGTAGAGTACATCGTGACTGATACCGACCTCGACATCACGCAGGACGTGTGGGTTCCTCGCTACCGAGGTATTGAGAACCCGTTCGGCAATATTTGGCAGTGGACTGACGGTATCAATGTCCGTATCAACCCGACTGCCGACAACGGCGCAATAACCTCTCCGAGGTGTTCGTATGCTCCGACCCTGCCAAGTTCAGCGACAGCGGCTACGACGGCTACAGCCACGTAGGTAACGAGGCTCGCACAGAGGGATATGTCAAGCGCGTCATCTTCGGTGAGTACGGCGAGATTATGCCTGCGGAGGTAGGAGGCGGCTCTACTACCTACCACTGCGACTACCACTACACGAACATACCCACCACTACTACCCTCCGTGGTGGCCTGTTCGGCGGTATTGCGCCTCACGGTGCGCATGCGGGCTTCGCCTCTGCGCACTCGTCTAACGCCCCCTCGAATTCGCCTACGAACCTCGGCTCTCGCCTTTGCTTTATCCCCGAACTCGCGTAGTACGCGACCACGCCCCTCGCCTGACCCGTCCCGTGTGGACGGGCTGGCTGGGGAGCTTGATTGAAACGATAATACAGAACGGCTTATGGAACAACATACGACAATGAACGAAAGACAAGACGACGGCTCGCTGGCTTTCCTGCAGATACCGCGCGACGAGAACAGCCGTAGCTTCAACTGCGACGAAACGACGCAGAGCAAGCTGGTAAACACTGAATTTTGGGTGGTGGACTTCATCGAGGAAGTGCCTACCAAGTTCAGCAAGCAGAAAGGCACGCGAGGTCAGACGCTGGTCAAAATCAAGATGCGCAAGGACGCGCCCGACAGCGAAGCGAAAAAAGTTCTTCACTGGCTCTCAGGACATCCTATACATCTTGAAGAAAATCAAGGAACTGGACGCTTTCCCCCGTCGCGTCACGCTGCGAGGAAGCGGTAACAGATACTATTTTGAGTGATTGATAAAATGATAGAATTGATTGAGAAATAAAGGTTGGCTGCTCCTTGTGGTGTCCTGTTCAGCGGTAACGCGAATAACGGTGCGAATGCAGGCTTCGCCTATGCGAACTCGAATAACACCCCCTCGAATTCGAATACGAACATCGGTTCTCACCTCTGATTTTCACTCCAAGTGTGGAAACGCAAGTGGAGAAACAATATAACGGGAGCAGCAGCCCTACCTCTTGGTAAAAAACGTCTGAAATCAGAAAGGTGTTGGTAGGAACGCCTGTTGTACTGGCTACCGAAGACTCCGATTACGAAAAGCAAAGCATATGAAACGTATAGGGAATTTATACGAACAGATAATCAGCTTGGAGAACCTGCGTCTTGCCGACGAAAAGGCAAGGCGTGGGAAGCTCCGTTCCTACGGGGTGCGCGTCCACGACCGCAACCGTGAGGCGAACCTGCTCGCCCTGCACGAGGCTCTGCTTACAAAGACATTCCGAACATCGGAATATGACGTGTTCAAGGTGTACGAGCCAAAGGAACGGGAGATATTCCGCCTGCCGTACTACCCTGACCGCATAGTGCATCACGCAGTAATGAACGTGCTGGAGCCGATATGGACGAAAGTGTTCACGTACAACACCTACTCCTGCATCAAGGGTCGCGGCATCGAGGGCTGCGCCCGACGCGTCGGCACACTCATCAAGCGGTATGAGGGCAAGCCCCTCTACTGCCTGAAAATCGACATCAAGAAATTCTATCCCTCAATCGACCACGGTGTCTTGAAATCCATTGTCCGCAGGAAGCTGAAAGACAAAGACCTGCTGTGGCTGCTCGACGAGATAATCGACAGCGCGCAGGGTCTGCCCATCGGCAACTATCTTTCGCAGTTCCTCGCCAACTTGTGCCTTGCCTACTTCATGCACTGGGTGAATGAAGAACTGCCCGAGCTGGTGCGTCGGGAGCTGGGGCTGGAGGAACGCCCGTTGCTTGACAGCGTTGAGTATGCGGACGATATTCCGTTCCTTTCCGACCGCAAGGACGTTCTGCACGTTGTCCGCCGTCTCGTCGACCGCTACCTCACCGAGGAGCTGCACCTGACGATGAAAGGCAACTGGCAGATATTCCCCATAGCGCGGAACAGGCAGGACAAGTCGGGACGCGCTCTCGACTACGTAGGCTATAAGTTCTACAGGGAGCAGAAGCTGATACGCAAGAGTATCAAGCAGAACTTCTGCCGTGCCGCAGCGAAGCTGAACAAGAGCCGTCGCCCCGTACCCGTCAAGGCGTACAAGATGGCGGTCGCCTCGTGGCTCGGCTGGGCGCAGCACAGCAACTCGAAACATTTACTCAAATCAATAATCAAACCTCAGTATTATGCTAGCATTCTATGACAACAAGCCCTCCGTACTGGAGGCAGTGGGCAACGGCAGCTACCGTTACCGCTACAACATCGAGGAAGTAATTCCCGAAGTGACGGAAGAGAACATCAACGAGGAACACACCTCGCAGTGGAAGTGTCAGGAGGTGACTGTATGGCTTCCGCTTTCGTCCAATGGCATCACCGAGGCGGTCATCAGCGACAAGTGGGAGAACAACTACGAGCAGAAGCTGGTGAACGAGTACAACGCCGTCCAGCTGGGCATTATCACGGGCGAGGAGGCAGAGGAGCGCGTAGCCGCTTACAAGGCGTTCCTGACCGCTCGCGCCGCGCTCAAGGCACAGGTGGACGCGGACTGCGAGGAACTCGGCATACGCTGACCCACTCGCACGGCATCACGGGGAGGGCTTCGCGCTCTCCCCACGGTGCTTTTTAGGAAAACGCAAAATTAGCCCCTCTCGCGGACTTTTCGGCTTCGGGCAGTAAATTACACAAGTGGGCTATTTCGGTTGCGTTCTCGTTGAAATTTGGTAAAAATAACTGCACATATTTGACGATATGATAATCTACGACAGAAACGGGCGTACCGTACTCAACATCACGGTGGACGACAACAGCTACGGCTACGAGGCGATAATGGGCGACCATAACATCGTCCTCCGCTACAGCCTTGCCGAACACGTGGAGATACCCGTCGGGGCGTACTGCACGTTCGAGAACGCCCGTTACTACCTCATGCGCCCCGAAGCATTGAAAATGAAACACAGCCGCAACTTCGAGTACACCGTCACTATGGAAGCACCCGAAGCTCGCGCCAAGATATGGAAGTTCCGCAACACGGTGGACGGGAGACTGAAATTCTCGCTCACCGCCAAGCCTCACGAGCACCTGCAGATGTTCGTCGACAATATGAACCGCCGCGACTCGGGCTGGGCTGTCGGCGAGTGCATCGACGGGGCGGAGGTGCTTATCAGCTACGACCACGCGTTCTGCTACGACGCGCTGGCACAGATGGCTTCGGAGCTGAACACCGAGTTCGAGTTCAACGGCAAGATAGTGTCGCTCCGCAAGCTGGAGTACAACAAGAGCAACCCCCTCGACCTCTCCTACGGACGGGGCAACGGCTTCAAGCCCGACATCGGGCGCAGCAACTACGGGGACAACGCCCCGACGGAAATACTCTATGTGCAGGGTGGCGTGGACAACATCGACCGCAGCAAGTACCCAGCCAGCGAGACGCTGCGCACCGTGAGCAACGGCTGCTTGCTCCTGCCCGTCCTGCAGACCATAGGCTACGACGGCGAACACTTCGAGGACGAGGCAGGCTACGTCGCCGCCAACGCCCGTCACTACACCACGGACGACCTCGGCTTATCGATACGCCGCACGGACAAGGAGCTGACCAGTCTCGCCGAAGATAGCCTCGACTGCTCGGAAATCTACCCCAAGCGTGTAGGCACTATTTCCGAGGTGGTCGTGGCGGACGCCGACAATAACTTCTACGACATCGTGGACTCCGCCATACCCTCGTCGCTCAACTACGAGGACTACCTGATTGAGGGCGAGACAATGACCGTGATATTCCAGTCGGGAATGCTCGCAGGAAAGGAGTTTGAGGTGAAATACATACACGAGGCAAAGGACGGCAAGAAAGCAAGGCGGTTTGAGATTGTGCCGCAGGAGATTGACGGTCAGACAATGCCCAACGCCACCTTTGCCCCCGAAAGCAGGCGACACCTACGCCGTGTTCCACTGTATGCTCCCCGACGCCTACATCTGCGACAACGCCACCAAGACGGGAGCCTCGTGGGATATGTTCCGTCAGGCTGTCAAGTACCTGTTCGACACCGAGGAAGCGCGCTTCTCGTTCACGGGAACGCTCGACGGGCTGTGGTCTAAAAAGGACTGGACGAACATCGGCGGAAAGATACGGCTGGGTGCATACGTGCGCTTCCACGACGACCGCTTCCAGCAGGAGGGCGTGCTGGTGCGTATCACGGGGATAAAACGCTACATCAACAATCCGCAAAGCCCCGAACTGACGCTCTCCAACGCCACAGTGTCTGCGAACTTCGGGACGACCCTGCAGACGCTCAAGAGCGAGGAGGTGCTGGTGGAGGACTACCACCGCGACGCTCTCCAGTTCACCAAGCGGCGTTTCCGTGACGCGAGGGAGACAATAGAAATGCTGGAAGATGCGCTCCTCGACAATTTCACGAACGCGGTCAACCCTATAGCTGTTCAGACGATGAGTATGCTCGTCGGTGACGAGAGCCTGCAATATCGCTTCGTCAAGTCACTCACTGACTACACGCAGGTCGCTGATACGGTCAACTGGGACGGGACGAACAAACGGCTGACCGTCGGGGCGAGTTTCATACAGCACCTCACGCTCGGTATCACCGCGCTGTCCTCCAGCCATAGCGGATACAAGGTGTGGTCGCTTCCTGCGTTCGCCTCTGCTCAGCTGATAGACGGCAGCAAGAAATACTACCTGTACGCCAAGTGCAGCCAGTCGGCGCAGACGGGTGATTTTATCCTCTCCGAGACCGCCTACTCGCTGGACACGGGCGGCTACTACTACCTGCTCGTCGGTGTGCTGAACAGCGAGTACGACGGGGTGCGCAGCTACGTTCCTCTGTACGGCTTCTCCGAGGTGCTGCCAGGGCGCATAACCACAGACCGCGTCGTATCAGGCAACGGGGATAGTTACTTCGACATGGTGAACAACGCCATGAAGCTGGGCGACTCCCTCGAGTTCAATACGGAGGGCGACGGAAAGCTGCGCCTGAAAGGTACGCTGGTGCAGAGCGAGAGTGGCACGGAGAGCTACATAGGCTGCTACCGAGGCGTGTACAACAGCTCATACACCTACTACAACGGCGACGAGGTGATTTACTCGGTCAATGGGATTACATCCACCTACCGCTACATCTACGCCACCCCTGCGAGAGGTGTAGCACCGACAAGCAGCGTCTATTGGCAGGTAATTGCTCAGGGCGTGAAAGGAGACAAAGGGCGATGACGGCACAGACGGAACGTCCGTGAAGATACTCGGCTCTCTCTCATCTACAAGCGAGCTTCCTGCTTCGGGCAACGAGGCTGGCGACGGCTACCTCATCAATGGCGAACTATGGGTGTGGAGCGGCACGGAATGGAACAACGTAGGCTCTATCAAGGGCGACAAGGGAGATAAGGGCGACAAGGGGGACGACGGCGAGGACGGAGCGGACGCTGACTACTACGAGCTGCGCTACGCCAAGAACGGCTCTACCACCACCGCGCCCCCCGCTCTCCGTCACCGCCGTCAACCCGAGCGGCTGGAGTACTACGCAGCCTACGATAGGCACTGCAGAATACCTGTGGATGACTATCGCCAAGAAAACGGCTGACGGCTTGACGCTCGTACAGCAGTGGAGCAAGCCAGTGAGAATAACCCCCTACGACGGCAAGGACGGCGCGAATGGGAAAAGCCCAGTAATGGTGTTCCGAGGGACGTACAACTCCAGCACTACATACTACGGAAATGATAACCGCCTCGACTGCGTGAAGTACGGCAACACCTACTACATCGCCCGTATCGACGCTGGTACGTTCTACGGGAAAGCACCTACGAACACAGCATATTGGAACAGCTTCGGAGCGAGCTTCGAGAGCGTGGCGACAAACCTCCTGCTGGCTGAGGGTGCTAACATAGGCGACTGGTTCATCAGCGGCGGAAAGATTGTGTCAACGCTATCTAACGGAAACCGCATCGAGCTGGACGCGGCGAATAAGCGGATACGAATATATTCGTCAGTTTCTGGAGGAATATACTCGCAAGAGAATATTGGTTCGCAGATAACGATAGACGCTAACAATGGAACAGTGGAGTCGAGGAGTACGGACGGATCGTATTCGGTCAGCTATCTCTCCCCACTGGAATATTCGCCAACCGCGCAGGTACGCAGTGCGTAGCCTCCTCTACTGGTATGACGCAGAGAGCAGCTATTGTTGGGCTCGGATATGGAAAACTTGATAAGCAAATATGGAGTGGAAACAGCGACAACAACTGCCTCGCAGGAGTGTACGGTCTTGCAAGCAACAGCGGTACAGCCCCGTACTACGGCGGTCTGTTCCACCTGCTGAAAGCCTACGGAATGATATTCAACGTTGAGTATATCAATTCAACGGCAACGACCAAGTACCTGTACGACTCCGACACGTTCGTGATGAGCTTCAGTACCAAGCAGTGCACCACCTACCTGCCGGCGGCGAGCCGTGAGGGTCAGATGGTGTTCCTCAAGCAGTGGGGAACGGGCTATATGCGCGTCTATGCTCGCAGCGGACAGCTGATATACGACGACAACTCCGAGAACAGCTACTACGACTGCGGCTGCGGTCAGATGATAATCGCCGTGTTCGTCAGGGCAAGTATCAACGGGGAGAATTCTGAGGTATGGCATGTAAACCGAATAAAATTCTAAGTTATGATCGAACAAGCGGAATATGGTTATATGGAGGGCAAGTCCCTCCGCAGTCGGCTCATCAAGCCGATAACGAGAACGTGGGTGGACGGCGACGGAGTCCAGCACACGGAAACGGAGTCCGTCGAGCAGCAGATAGCTGCGCTGTCTGAGGAGTGGAAGCCCGTGGACGCTATCAGCCCCGAGGCGTTGGTGAGCGAGGACGAGAACTACATCATCGTCCCCGTTCCCTACGACCAAGGGGGAGCGCATCGCCTACCGCTACGAGAAACGCTACGACTACCAGCGTATCAAGCAGCAGGTGGCTGACCTCAAGCAGGCTCTCACGGACAGCGACTACAAGGTGATGAAGTGCTACGAGGCGTCTATGCTTGGACAGCCGTTGCCATACGACATCGACGCAGTACACTCCGAACGGCAGGCAATGAGGGACAAAATCAATGAATTAGAGCCTCTTTTGCCACAAAATACAGAAAAAAGTGATTACATTATAATCACAACTCACTACCTTTGTACAAAACTCTATTAAAATTTAGAACTCATGGATGTATTGAGCGAAATAGTGAAAGTTGTTGTCCTGGCAGTCAGCTCGCTTGGGGGTATAGGGTTGATAAAATTCCTGTTCTTTATGAAGCCTGAACGCCGAATGAAGAACATTGAGGCTGATGAAAAGGAACTTAATGTGATGAAATCCCTTGTGGGGAGCTTGCAGAAGCGCATAGAACAGCAGGACGAAAAGATTAAGGAACTTAATGACCGTCTCGACAAGTTATATGCAGAGAAGCATGAACAGGAGAGAGAACAACGCCCTGATCCGTGAGAATAACGAGTTGAAACTTGCCCTTAAAGAAGCTGAACACAACATTTGTGTGCGCCCTGATGATGAATGTTTCAAAGGGCGGTTGCCGAAGCGTACATACTGCCGCCTGAAAAAACTCGCCGCAGGGGATTATGATGCGTTCTATGAGGACAGTCAAGAAACAGACAACAAAGATGAGAATGAAGATAGCTGAATATCTGAAAAGCCTGATAAGGGCTAACACCCTTGACAGCAGCAAATCGTTCGCCCTTGTGCTTTCAAGCCTTGTCGGGGCTTTAATCGGTCTGTGCGTGTGCTTCTGCCTGATATGGGATGTTTGCGTGAACGGAAGTCTGAAAACAGACCTTGACGCTTTGGGCTTGTTTGTTCTCTGTGTCGGCGGCTTCATGGCTGGCGGCGGGATAAACAAGGCTTTGAGCGAGAGAAAGAACAGAGATAAATCAACAGATAAAAAGGAGGAATAAACAATGAAAGAGAAGATTTTGAATTACATCGGTCAAGACGGTCTTCTGCATATCTTATGCTGTTCCCTTAGTCTGCGTTCTGAACCTTGTCCTGCCCCTGTGGTGGGCTGTTCTGATAACGGCTTTTGTCGGTATCGCAAAAGAGTTTGTTTGGGACAAATGGCTCAAAAAGGGAACTTTTGAAAAGAAAGACCTTTTGTGCGACCTTATCGGAATTATTATCGGGTGTATCTAACTTAAAACAAAAAAACAGATGAAAATCTTAATAGACAACGGTCACGGGGTTGACACAAAGGGGAAATGTTCCCCTGACGGCTCTCTGAGAGAATACGCATACGCGAGAGAGATAGCCGAGAGAATTGTTTCAGAATTGAAAGAACGGGGCTTTGACGCTGAACGCATAGTCACGGAAGAAACTGATGTTCCTCTCGCCGTGCGCTGTCAGCGAGTGAACGCAGTCTGCGATAAGTTCGGCACAAAGAATGTCATTCTTATTTCAGTTCATTGCAACGCTGCGGGAAACGGTCAATGGATGAACGCACGGGGCTGGGAGGCTTGGACTTCTGTCGGCGAGACAAAGGCTGATGAACTTGCCACCTGTCTTTACCGTGAAGCCGAGAAAGCTGGCTTCAAGATAAGAAAGGACATGACTGACGGAGACCCTGACAAGGAGGCGCATTTTTATATTCTCAAACACACGAAATGCCCCGCCGTCCTGACTGAGAACCTTTTTCAGGACAACAGGGAGGATGTCGCCTATCTTCTGTCCGAGACAGGGAAAAAGACGATCATCGGGCTTCATGTCAACGGCATCATGTCCTACATTAAGGAGGGCTGATTATGAAAAGTGAGCTGATAAAGTGCCTGTTCATACTGGTACTCGGGATGCTGTTAGGGGCAACGGTGATAGCTCGGCTCTTCCCAAACAGCCGCTTGCATAACACAGTTTGTGATGCGGTCGTGTGCGACACTACTACTGTTTACGACACAATCAGGGTGTATAAGCCAGTACCAAGAGACAGCGTAGTTGTCCGCTATGTAACGCAAGTGGTGGAAGTGACGAGGAGGAGGAGCAGCCAACCATTGCTGAGGAGTCGGAGCAGGAGCCATCAATCACCGTAGAAGCAACCTCTTCGGACAGCGTCAGGGTGAACGTACCTATCACGCAGAAAGTGTACCAGACGGAGGACTACCGCGCATACGTGAGCGGCTACCAGCCGTCGCTCGACAGCCTGCTGTTCTTGCGCCCTACGCAGGTCGTCCGCATCAGGGGAGAAGCCCAAGCGGTGGGGCGTCGGCGTACAGGTCGGCTACGGCTTCACTCCGCAGGGAGCGCAGCCCTATATCGGCGTGGGAATATCATATAACCTGTTCAGATTTTGACGGCTTCGGGGAAATTGCTACCTTTGCCCTGACCGACGGAATGCCGAGCCACCATTTCGCCCCGTTTAGGCTGGTTTTACTGCTGTTTTGTTGCTATTTTGTTGTAATCGGTAGGCGAAAATCGTTTCTTTTTATTGGTTTTCAATAGGTTATAGACAGGTACTGACATTCTATCTGGAAAGTAGCATTATTTTATCATTGTAGTCATAAACACATATCAAAGTAAAATCTGAGGAACAGAGGGAAGACACGACTCACCAGCACCGTCAAGTATTCATCGCATCAATCCCCCAAAAAATTCCCCATCATTGCCCGAGAAACAGGAACCTGAAAACCCTTGCCAATAAAACCTTAATGCCATGAATTCAGACAATAACCTGCGCAGCTGAATTGAAAAAGCGTGTCCTGGATCTGTTCGAAGGACATCTCGAAACTGACATAGAGCCCGACACCCCATTGAGGTAAAACTTTGACGAACTGGACATCACGGAGCTGCTCATGGCCGTCGAGGAAGAATTTGAACTGGAAATCTCCCCATTAAGGAAGAGTTTTTCGAGACACCGGAAGACTTCGTGGATTTCCTCCGCTGCGCACTATGGTAGCTTACGCTGCGGGACACCAGGCTTCTGTGCTCTAAAAAGCTGAACTACTTTTTTGTCAAAAAGTTCCACCTCGTCCGCAGAAACGTTGACTCTTCCAGAGCTATAGCCGAAATACGAATACCTCCGCTTGATTGACAACATCATGTCAGTAAGCTTGTCCGACTCGTTTCGCACTTTGACATAGCTCATATAGAGCTGCTCTTTATTTTTCGGCAGAAGCCGAACGTTGATTTTACCTCGGTTCTATATCATATCCGGAACCCCGGTTGCCCGGGATTCCGGAACGTCAAGTTGAAAATGCTTCAGCCCTTCCTGTTTGCCGATGCGGCAGCCTTCACCTTGGCCAGCACCGGCGTCCAGTCGTAGTTGCGCCACAAGCCTACCGCCGTCATATAGATCATGAGCAGGCAGGACACCACGCATATCAGGGCGAAAGCCGCGGCATAGAGCACAAGCTTCATCACCATCCTGGGAGCATTGGTTCCGGCGTCTTCTGTGGTTTCCGAATCGTCGCCACGGCTGATTATGGTCTCGAGCCAGGGTATCGCGCTGGCGCTGCCATACATCATGGCGCCCAGGGCGAAGGCAAGCTTGCTGATGCCGCTCAGAGTCTCGAACTCGGCTCTGGTCCGGGTGATGGTGTAGCCGTAGGGGCGCTCCGCGAAAAATGTACAAAGGTATCAGGATGATGAAGAATATGGACCATCCTCTGACCGCCCTCCTGCCCCTCTCGGCGCCCTCGACCCATACTCCGTATTCATGCAGGGCCATTTTCTGTATCTCCTTGAAATCCATTCCGTTAATCCTGTCGAACTCCTCCCTGTGCTCCCGCGCATTGGCACGCGACTCTTCAGCACTCTTTTTCGAGGCGCTTCCTGATGTCCGCGGTGCTGGCAGTGTCCGCTCTGGCCGCATAATCTTCAGCGTACTCCATCGAAGAGGCATAATAGTGCTTCTGCATATAGAGATTGTACAGTTTATATGAAATCGGGCTCTGGTGTCCGTCCCTTATCATCGCCGAACTGATGGGGTCATAATCGTAAAGAGGAGTTTCATCCCAGTTCAGGGTCGTGTCTGCCGGCGCCCAGGCCTCCACGGCGGAGACCAGCTCCTGGTTCATGTCGACATCCTTCTGTTTCCGGTCGGCTCTCCACGACAGGAAGAGCAGCGTAAGTATCACGCCGAGAATCACCTGCCACTGGAAGTTCCAGTGCCGGTGCGAAGACCAGTCCAGAACCGCCTCAAGATCCGCGACGCAGAAATCGAAATAACTGTCGCTCTTGTCAGCGCGCGCGTCCTTCGCCTTCTGGAGCAACGCCTGCATCTGGGCGGTCTCCTGCGCCGTCTGAGGGTACACGTCATTGATGCCTTTCGGGGTGCCGGGCTGGGTAGTCACAGCCTGATAGAGGTAGCCGTAGGCTTCAGCGTTGGGGCTGTCGCTCTCCGAGAGGCGCTTCACCTCGCCGATATCGAACGAAAGATATCCGCTGCGCCTCGCCTTGTTACTGTTCTTGGGTGGAGGGGATTGATTTTGTACCATGGCCTATTAGTTTTAGGGTTAATCTTCACGATCAGAATGTTTTTCAATATACAAAGAATTTCCGACATCCGAAAATCCCAAAGCTTTTTCCCGCCATTTTCCGGCGGCCCTATGCTGATGTCTGAAAATATAATCCTAAATTTGTACGTTTTGCCACATGCGCAAAGCGCAACAGATTCATTCGGATTATGGGTAAACTCTACGACGAACTGACCAAGGACTACAGGGTCAAGGAGGGGCTGAAGACCTGCATCAACTGCGGGACCTGCACCGCCATCTGCCCTGCGGCCGAGTTCTACCGCTACGACCCGCGCAAGATAGTGGACACCGTCCAGAGCAAGAACGAGGCTGAAATAGAGAAACTGCTGAAAAGCGACACCATCTGGTACTGCGGAGAATGCATGTCCTGCGTGACGAGATGCCCCGCAAGAACGGCCCCGGCCTGGTCATAATGGCGCTCCGCAACCTTTCGGCCAGGCTCGGCTACTTCACCTGCTCCGAGAAGGGACGCCAGCTGCTCCCCCTCACTCGCATGCTGACCGGCAACATCCTCAAATACGGCTACTGCATATACCCCGAAACTTTCCGCTGGGAGGACCACGTCGAGTCCGGACCGGTATGGAAATGGCATACGGAGCACCTCAGGGACAACATGGAACGCCTCGGCGCCAATTACCAGGGCGAAGGCCCGGGAGTGCTCAGGAAGATTCCCCAGGAAGCCCTCGACGAGCTGAAAAGCATCTTCGACGTCACCGGAGGGACCGAAAGGATAGAGACGGTCGAGCGCTACTCCAGGATGAAGGCCGAGGAAATGGGCGTCAGCATGGAAGAATACGAGAGGATGGCCTTCGAGAAGAACTCGCCCGGCCACCTCAACGACGAATAATAAAACACACGGCGGATATGATATACCAAGGCAAACAGAAAATATGGGCCGACTACCAGAAAGAGATTCCCGATGACCACTGGTTCTATGTGAGGAGCTGCATCAGGCAGAATTTCTTCCCGGGAGCGGAAAGAATGTTCCTCGAGATATGCCGCGGCGTGCTCGGCAAGGATTTCCACGAAACCGCGAGCCACACGACCTGCGGGGGCATCGCCTACCACTGCGACACCATCCCCAGGAAACCGTGATGACGATAGTCGCAAGGCAGTTCGCCCTGATGACCGAGGCGGGCTACGAAAACTATGTGACCTCCTGCATCACCTCGTTCGGCAACTACATCGAGATACTCGAAACCTGGAACGAGTTCCCCGAACTCGAGACCAAGATACGCGAGCTGCTCTGGAAAGCCTGCCGCAGGGAATTCAAAAAGAAGCCCAGATATGTCGCACACGCAAGCGACCTGATATACAAATACAGGAACCTCATCGCGGAAAAGGCCGCCTACCGCCTCGTCAACAAGCGGACCGGCGAACCGCTGAAGGTCGTCGAGCACATAGGCTGCCACTACTCCAAGATATTCCCCTCCAAGGGGATAGGCGGAGCCGAATACCCCTACGTGCTGTGCGGCATGGTGGAATCCTGGGGAGGCAGCGTCGTCGACTATCCCGAACGCCGCCACTGCTGCGGCTACGGTTTCAGGCAGTACCACGTCAAGGCCAACCGCGGCTATTCCCTTTCCAACACCTACAAGAAATTCGAGTCCATGGAGCCGTACCACCCCGACATGATCATCACCAACTGCCCCGGCTGCCCGTATTTCCTCGACCGCTGGCAATACGTGATAGCCGAGACCGAAGGCAAGACCTACGGGAAGAACGGATACGGCATCCCCGTGTTCACCTACGAGGAAGTCGCCGGCCTGCTGCTGGGCTACGACCCGTGGGACCTCGGCCTGCAGCTGCATCAGGTCGCCGTGGAGCCGCTGCTCGACAAGATAGGAATACCCTACAGGCCCGAAGACAAATACAAGGGCGTCGACAAGAAAGACCTCATGAAGCCGGAACTACCCGGCGTCCTGAGATGCTGCTGACAACTTCAACACCGACAGGATGAAACAGAACATAGTCATAATAGGCGGAGGAATCGCAGGACTCGAGGCGGCCAAAAAGGCTCCTCGGGCTGGGATACAGCCCCATCGTTGTGGAAAAGCAGAAGCGTCTGGGAGGGCATGTGGCCGGATGGCACCGCCTGTTTCCCGACATGACGCCCGCCCAGGAGATCGTTTCGGGCCTCATCAGAGACACCTCCGACGCCAACATTTTCCTCGACACCGAAATCTCGTTCATGAACAGGCTCCGCGACAATTACAACATCATGCTCTCCAACGGAGTCTCGGTCATCGCCAAGGCCATACTCTTCACCACCGGATTCACGCTCTTCGACGCCGCCCGAAAAGAAGAATACGGCTACGGAATCTACGACAGGGTGATCACCAACAGCGACCTCGAACACTGGTTCAACGAGGGGAACGACCCGCGCATCGACAGCGCCGGCATGAAGGCCATGGGCTTCGTGCACTGCGTGGGCTCCCGCGACGAGAAGGCCCGCAACCCTCAGTGCTCCAAGGTATGCTGCATCACCGCCGTCAAGCAGGCGATTGAGATGAAGAAGCGGTTCCCGGACGCCGCCGTGTACTGCTTCTACATGGACCTCCGCATGTTCGGCAAGAAGTTCGAGGACTTCTACATCTCCGCCCAGAGAGACTACGGGATACGTTTCATCCGGGGCAGGGTCTCCGAGGTCAGCGAAAACATCGACGGGCAGGTCGTCGTGAAGGCCGAGGACACCCTGGCGGGCAGGCCGATAAAGGTCACCCTCGACCTGCTGGTGCTGATGGCGGGCATGGTCAGCGGCGGCGACACGGCCTCCCTGGCGTCGATGCTCCGGCTGCCCGTCGACTCCGACGGCTTCTTCAAGAGCAGGAACAACATCAGCGGCATCGCGCAGTCCCCTCCCCCCGCGACGGAATTTTCTACGCCGGGGCCTGCACCGGGCCGAAAACCATTCCCGAAACCCTCGCCGAGGCCGATTCCGCCACCCTGGAAATCGACTCGTTCCTGAAGAATCCCAACGGCAGGCCATGAAAAACATCTTCGGATTCGGCATCTCCCCCAGCTCGACGGTCAACATGGACAAGGTGGACTTCACCCTGTTCGACAGACTGCACGAGCTCGAACCGGATGCGTGGAAATGCATGTCGTGCGGCTCCTGCAGCGCCACCTGCCCTGCAGGGACCTTCAGCGGAATGAGCCTGAGGAAGGTGCTCCACTGCCTCCAGCGAGGCAGGGAGAAAGAGGCCGTGAAAATGCTCCAGTGCTGCATGCTCTGCGGGAAATGCTCCATGGTCTGCCCCCCGTGGCATCAACACCAGGCATCTGATACTCTCAATCTGCAAACTGTATAAGGAGGACTGAGGTGAGCGAAAGATTTGCATCCGGCTACAACAACTTCGTGCTGCCGTTCCTGATAGGAATGGCGTTCGTCATCACATACTGCCTCGTCGCTGGTGAGAATCCTTCTCCAGCTGCCCGCCGAGGACAGGAAACGCTTCCTGAAATCCCTGATCACCCCGAAGACCATGCTGAAGAACGTCAAGGACATCTTCTGCGACTGCCTTCTGCACGTGAAGATATGGAAGCGCAACAAGCTCCTGGGCTACATGCACTCCAGCATAGCCTTCGGCTGGTTCATGCTGATAGTCATCGGGCACATCGAGGTGCTGCTCTACACGCCCCACAGGGCCAAACTGCTCTACTACCCGATATTCTTCAGATATTTCGTGGCCGAGACCGAGAGCACCATGGAAGGGGCCGTGCTCTTCTTCCTGATGGACTTCTTCCTTCTCATGGTCCTCAGCGGCATCACCCTCGCGATAATCAAGAGAATACGCTCGCGGCTGTTCGGCATGCGCCGCACCACCAGGCCGAGCTTCCTCGACATGATAGGCCTGTATTCTCTTTGGGCGATATTCCCGCTCCGCCTCCTCGCCGAAGGATTCACCGCCAACATCAGCGGAGGCTCCTTCCTCACGAAGTCCCTCAACCACCTGTTCTCGGCTTTCCTGAGCGACACCACGAACATCCTCCCCTGCTGGTGGGCCTACTCCTGCGCCCTCTGCGTCTTCTTCGTGGTGCTGCCGTTCACCCGCTACATGCACATCCCCTCGGAGATACTCCTGATTCCGATGCGCAACGCAGGGCTCAAGATACGCAACGCGCGCAGGGCCTCGCCAAGGCCCAGGTATATTCCTGCCCGGGCTGCGGACTCTGCATCGACGCCTGCCCCATGAGCGTGCAGAAGGCCAACACCAGGGACACGACCGTCTACCTGAACAGGCAGATACGCCGCAACAACGAAGAGCGCATAGAGGAGATAAGCGACAAGTGCCTGCTCTGCGGCAAATGTACCGCCGTCTGTCCCGTGGGCGTCCAGGGCGACAGGCTGCGCATAGCCCAGAGGTCGGTGCGACGCTATGGAATAAACCCCGACTATACCCTCATCGACACGGCTCCGCTGACCACGGACAGCCGCGGCAAGGTGCTATATTACGCCGGGTGCATGACCGCCCTCACGCCATCGATCAAGAAGGCCATGGAGTCGCTGCTGCGCAAGGCCGGAGTAGAGTACGAACTCATGGACAAGGACGGAGGCATCTGCTGCGGACGGCCCATGTGGATGGCCGGACGCATCAAGGAGGCCATGCAGATGATTGTGAAGAACACGGAGATCATCCGCAGTTCCGGAGCCGACACCCTGCTGCTCACCTGCCCTATATGCTACCGCATCTTCAAGGAGAGGTACAAGCTCGACGGAATCCGGATAGTCCACCATACCGAGTTCATAGACGAACTGATATCGCAAGGGCGCCTCAGAGTCAGCGCGGGAGACCGGACCTACGTCTACCATGACCCGTGCGAGCTCGGACGCGGTTGCGGGATATACGAGCAGCCGCGCAATGTGCTGCGCCACGCCGGCACCCTTGTCGAGGCCGCCAAGAACCGCAAGGAGAGCATCTGCTGCGGAGGAAGCGTAGGCAGCCTCTCGCTGGGCCTGGACAAACGCAGGGTGATGACCGAAAACGCCCTGAGCAACCTTACGGTGGCGTCACCCGACGTGATCGTGACCGCCTGCCCGCTCTGCCTCAACACCTTCGCGCGCTACGCCGACAGGAAGGTCGAGGACCTGGCCGAAACCGTGGACAGAAATGCAGCATAACACCAGCAGCAAGAACATGCCAGACCGCATAGCAGACGAGAAAAAGGTTGTCGCACTGATGATACGGATGTACTGCCGCAGACACTGCCGGCAGCAAGGCCGGACCGCCATAACCGACCGAACCGGCGACACCAATCAAGCCGACAACTCAAGCCGGACCACCACCAGCCCCCTCTGTCCCGAATGCGCCGCACTCCTCGACTACGCCCTCCGGAGGCTCGACAGCTGCCGCTTCGGGAACGACAAGCCCAGCTGCCGCAAATGCCCGGTCCACTGCTACCGGGCAGACATGAGGGAGCGCATACGCACAGTCATGCGCTGGGCCGGCCCGAGAATGATATTCCACCACCCCCTGGCCGCGACAAAGCACCTGCTGCGCGAACTCCGCTCCCCGGAACCGGCATAATAACCCTCCCGTGCCATTATCTCCCGAATTATGCTAACTTTGTCTGACGATAACCACACATCAGACACTGAAAATGAACAAGCGCATAATCGAGTGCGTCCCCAACTTCAGCGAGGGGCGCGACAAGGAGAAGATACGCCAGATAGTCCGGGCCATCGAAGCCGCAGGCGGAGTCAAAGTCCTCGACGTTGACCCCGGAGAGGCCACCAACCGCACCGTGGTCACCTTCGTGGGCGAACCCGAGGCCGTGGTCGAGGCCGCGTTCGCCGGAGTCAGGAAGGCCGCTGAAGTCATAGACATGCGCCAGCACCATGGAGAGCATCCGCGCATGGGCGCGACCGACGTGCTGCCTCTGGTCCCCGTCTCCGGCATCACCCTGGAAGAATGCGTCCCTCTGGCGCGTGATCTGGCCCGCAGAATCGCCGACGAACTGCACATCCCCACCTACTGCTACGAAGCCGCCGCCCTGCGCCCCGAGCGCCGCAACCTTGCCGTCTGCCGCGCAGGCGAATACGAAGCGCTCCCCGAGAAGACGGCGCACGAAGACACCGCCCCCGACTTCGGGGCACGCCCCTACGATGAGGGAATCGCCCGCACCGGAGCCACCACCGTAGGCGCGCGCGACTTTCTGATAGCCGTCAACTTCAACCTCAACACCACCTCCACCCGCCGCGCCAACGCCATAGCGTTCGACGTCCGCGAGAAAGGCCGTCCCGTGCGCGAGGGCAACCCCATAACGGGGCCCATAGTCAGGGACGCCGACGGCAACCCGGTGATGCGGCCCGGCACCCTCCCCGCGACCAAGGCCATAGGCTGGTACATCAAGGAATACGGAATCGCCCAGGTTTCCATGAACCTGACCGACATCTCCCGCACCCCGCTTCACGTCGCGTTCGACGAAGTCTGCCGTAAGGCCGACGCGAGAGGAGTGCGCGTCACCGGCACCGAAATCGTCGGGCTCGTGCCCAAGCGCGCCCTGATCGACGCGGGCCGCCATTTCCTGCGCAAGCAGCAGCGCTCCACCGGCGTCTCCGAGGAGGAAATCCTGAAAATCGCCATAAAGTCGATGGGGCTCGACGACCTCAAGCCCTTCCGGCCCGAAGAGAAGGTCATAGAATACCTGCTGGAAGCCGACGACAGGAAGGAGAAGCTCATCGACATGAGCTGCAAGGCTTTCGCCGAGGAGACCGCCAGCGAGTCCACCCGCCCCCGGAGGCGGTTCCATCTCCGCCTACATGGGAGCCCTCGGTGCCGCGCTCGGAACCATGGTCGCCAACCTCTCGTCACATAAGGCCGGCTGGGACGAGCGCTGGGAGGAGTTCTCCGACTGGGCCGACCGCGGGCAGAAACTGCAGGACGGACTTCTGCACCTGGTCGACGAGGACACCGAAGCCTTCAACCGCATCATGGCCGTCTTCGCTATGCCGAAGAACACCGGTGAAGAGAAGGCCGCCCGCAGCGCCGCCCTGCAGGAAGCCACCCTGTACGCCACCCAGGTGCCCCTGAGGACCATGAAAGCCGCCGCCGAAGTCTTCCCCGTCGTGAAGGCGATGGCCGAGACCGGCAACCCCAACTCCGTCTCCGACGCAGGGGTCGGGGCCATAGCGGCGCGCGGAGCCGTGCTGGGGGCCTGCCTCAACGTGAAGATCAACGCCGCCGGGCTCAAGGACCGCGCTCTGGCGGAATCGCTGACCGCCGAGGCCGACGCCATCGCGGCTGAGGCCGTACGCCTCGAAAACGAGATTCTCCGCATCGTGGAAGAAAAAATAAAGAAATAGCCATGACCCTCGAAGAATTCCAGGCCGACATCCGGGCAGGCATACCCGACATCCTGCCCGAGCCGAAACCCTACGACACAAGCATAAACCACGCGCCCAGGCGCAAGGACATCCTGACCCCCGCCGAGAAGGAGCTCGCGCTGCGCAACGCCCTGCGCTACTTCCCCGCGAAGCACCATGCGCTGCTGGCCCCGGAGTTCGCCGAAGAGCTGCGCAGATACGGGCGCATCTACATGTACCGCCTGCGTCCCGACTACGACATGCACGCGCGTCCGATAGACGAATATCCCGCGAAATGCCGCCAGGCCGCAGCAATCATGCTGATGATCCAGAACAACCTCGACAAGGCCGTGGCCCAGCACCCCCACGAGCTGATCACCTACGGAGGCAACGGCGCCGTGTTCCAGAACTGGGCGCAGTACCGCCTGACGATGAAGTACCTGTCGGAGATGACCGACAGCCAGACGCTGGTGATGTACTCGGGGCACCCGCTCGGACTCTTCCCCTCGCACCCCGACGCCCCGCGCGTCGTGGTGACCAACGGCATGGTGATACCCAACTACTCCATGCCCGACGACTGGGAGCGCATGAACGCCCTCGGAGTCTCGCAGTACGGGCAGATGACCGCCGGCTCCTACATGTACATAGGCCCACAGGGTATAGTGCACGGAACCACCATCACGGTGATGAACGCCGCCCGCAAGCGCTTCGGCGGCGGCCGCACTTCGGCCCGCGGCATGCTCTTCGTCTCCTCCGGGCTCGGAGGGATGTCCGGCGCCCAGGCCAAGGCGGGCAACATCTCCGGCGTGGTCTCCGTGATTGCCGAAATCAACCCCAAGGCGGCCCGCAAGCGCTTCGACCAGGGCTGGGTCGACGAACTGCACGACTCGCTCGACGAACTGATACCCCGCATACGGGAAGCCGTGGCCGCTGAGGAAGTGGTTTCCCTTGCCTATGTCGGCAACATAGTCGACCTTTGGGAGAGGCTCGCCGACGAGGGAATCAAGGTTGACCTCGGCTCCGACCAGACCTCGCTGCACAACCCCTGGGCGGGCGGCTACTACCCCGCCGGGCTCAGCTACGACGAATCCAACAGGATGATGGCCGAAGACCCTCAGCGCTTCCGCGAATGTGTGCAGGAGTCGCTGCGCAGGCAGGTTGCCGCAATCAACCGCCTGGCCGCCGAAGGCATGTACTTCTTCGACTACGGCAACGCCTTCCTGCTCGAATCCTCCCGCGCCGGCGCTGACGTGATGCGCGAAGACGGACGCTTCCGCTACCCCTCCTACGTGCAGGACATCATGGGCCCCATGTTCTTCGACTACGGCTTCGGCCCGTTCCGCTGGGTATGCACCTCCGGGAAGCCGGAAGACCTCGAAATGACCGACAGGCTGGCCGCAGGAGTCCTCGAGGACATGTGCCGGACGGTGCCCGAGTCGATACGCGGACAACTCGAGGACAACCTCCACTGGATACGCGAAGCCGGCCGCAACAGGCTCGTGGTGGGCTCGCAGGCACGCATCCTCTACGCCGACTGCGAGGGCCGCACGAAGATAGCCCTGGCGTTCAACGAAGCCATCGCCGACGGACGCATCTCGGCCCCCGTCGTGCTCGGCCGCGACCACCACGACGTCTCCGGTACCGACTCACCCTACCGCGAGACCTCCAACATCTACGACGGCTCGAACCTCACGGCCGACATGGCCGTGCAGAACGTCATCGGCGACTCCTTCCGCGGCGCGACGTGGGTGTCGATCCACAACGGCGGCGGAGTCGGCTGGGGCGAGGTCATCAACGGCGGCTTCGGCATGGTGCTGGACGGCTCCCCTGACTCCGCCCGGCATATCCGGGAGATGCTCTTCTGGGATGTCAACAACGGCATCGCCCGCCGCAGCTGGTCCCGCAACGACGGGGCCGTGGAGGCGATACGCCGCGAGATGGAGCGCACCCCAGGGCTTAAGGTGACGCTCCCCAACTATGCCGACGACAAGCTCATACGCGAGGCGCTGGCAGACAACGGCTAAACAAGGAACAACAACACATGGAATACCACCATCTCAGCTCCGAAAGGCTGACCATAGCCGGCCTGAAGGAGATTCTCGACAGCGGAAAGCCGGTCGCCCTGAGCGAAGAACTTCGCCGCAGGATAGTGCGCTGCCGCGAATATCTCGACCGGAAGATCAAGGATTCAGACCAGCCCGTCTACGGCATCACCACCGGATTCGGCTCGCTCTGCGACATATCGGTCGGCGGCGACGAGCTCGCGCAGCTACAGCGCAACCTGGTGATGTCGCATTCCTGCGGCACAGGCGAGCAGGTTCCTTCCGAGATCGTGCGGCTCATGCTGCTGCTCAAGATACGCTCACTCGCCTACGGCTATTCCGGGGTGCAGCTCCAGACCGTGGAGCGCCTCGTGGATTTCTACAACAACGACATACTTCCCGTAGTCTACCAGCAGGGCTCTCTTGGAGCCTCAGGAGACCTCGCACCGCTCGCGCACCTCAGCCTGCCGCTGCTGGGCCTGGGCGAAGTCGAACATGACGGGAGACGCCGGCCTTCCGCCGAGGTGCTCGCGGAATTCGGCTGGAAGCCGCTTGAGCTGCAGTCCAAGGAAGGTCTCGCCCTGCTCAACGGCACCCAGTTCATGAGCGCATACGGCGTACAGGCCGTCATCGACGCCAGGCGTCTGAGCGACTGGGCCGACCGCATCGGGGCGCTCTCGCTCGACGCCTTCGACGGACGCATCGAGCCTTTCTACGACGAAGTCCACGTGATACGTGCGCACCCCGGACAGCTCGCCACGGCACGTGCCGTGCGCAGCCTGCTCGAAGGCAGCGAACTGATACGCCGCCCCAAGAAGCATGTGCAGGACCCCTATTCCTTCCGCTGCATGCCTCAGGTTCACGGCGCAACCAAGGACACCATCGACTACGTCGCAGGCGTTCTCGAGACCGAGATCAACTCGCCGACCGACAACCCCACCATCTTCCCCGACGAAGACATGATCATCTCCGCCGGCAACTTCCACGGCCAGCCCATCGCCCTCGCCATGGATTTCCTCGCGATAGCGCTCGCGGAGCTCGGGAACATCTCCGAGCGCCGGATCTACAAACTCATCTCCGGCTCGCGCGGACTCCCCCACTTCCTCGTGGCCAATCCGGGCCTGAACAGCGGCTTCATGATTCCGCAATACACCGCGGCCTCGATCGTAAGCCAGTCGAAGGGCCTGTGCATGCCCGCCTCCGTCGACTCAATACCCTCGTCGCAGGGGCAGGAGGACCATGTCAGCATGGGAGCGAACGCGGCCACCAAGCTCCGCCGCGTGGTGCTCAACACCGAGCGCGTGCTGGCCATCGAGCTGTTCAACGCCGCGCAGGCGCTGGAATTCCGCCGCCCGGCACATAGCTCTCCGGCGATGGAAGAGCTGGTCGCCGACTACCGCAGACGGGTGCCGTTCATCGACAACGACACCGTGATGTATCCATACATAGAAGCGTCCGTGCAATTCCTGCGTGAGCGATGAGGACACTGGTCGACAACATCGGATGCATCTTCGGCATCGAACGCCAGGGGCGTCCGCGGCTCTGCGGCGAGGATATGGGGCGCATGGAGACGCTTGAAGATGCCTGGCTGCTCGTCGAGGACGGACGAATCGCGGCATTCGGAAGCGCGTCGGAAGGTATGCCGGAGGATGTCGGCAGGCGCGTGGAGGCCCGCGGCGGGATGCTCTTCCCCTCGTTCTGCGATTCGCACACCCACCTCGTCTACGCGGGCAGCCGCGAACAGGAATTTCTCGACAAGATCAACGGACTCTCCTACGAAGAAATCGCCCGCCGGGGCGGAGGCATACTCAACTCCGCCGACAGGCTGCACGCGGCATCGGAAGACGAACTCTACGCCACGGCGATGGAGCGCGTGCGGGAGATTGCCGCAATGGGCACCGGCTGCGTGGAGATCAAGAGCGGCTACGGCCTCTCGACCGAAGACGAACTGAAGATGCTGCGCGTCATAAGGCGAATACGCGAAAGCGTGCCGCTGGAAGTCAGGGCGACCTTCCTCGGAGCTCATGCCGTCGCGCGGGCATATCGCGGGCGCCAGGGCGAATATGTAGACCTCGTATGCCGAGAGATGCTGCCCGCTGTAGCCCGGGAGGGACTGGCGGATTTCATCGACGTATTCTGCGACGAGGGCTTCTTCACGGTCGCCGAGACCGAGCGCATAATAGGCGAAGGGCGGAAATACGGCCTCCGCGCGAAGATCCACGCCAACGAGCTGGCCGTTTCGGGCGGAGTGCAGGCCGGAGTGCGCTGCGGCGCCCTCTCGGTCGACCACCTCGAAAGCAGCGGAGCGGAAGAGATTGAAGCCCTGCGCGGCAGCGAGACCATGCCCACCCTGCTGCCCGGCGCCGCGTTCTTCCTCGGCATGGGCAATCCTCCGGCACGGGAGATGATACGCGCCGGCCTCGGATTGGCGCTGGCCTCCGACTACAATCCCGGCTCCTCCCCTTCCGGCAACATGCGCATGGTCTGCTCGCTGGCCTCGATACGGCTCAGGATGACACCGCGCGAGGCCCTGTGCGCGGCTACGCTCAACGGCGCATACGCGATGGGACTCAGCCGCGACTTCGGCTCCATCACCGCCGGCAAGACCGCGAACTTCTTCCTGACCCGGCCCATGCCCTCAGTCGAGTTCTTCACCTACGCCTACCAAACCCCGCTGATAGAAAAGGTTTTCCTGCGGGGAGAGGAGTACGTCACTCCGCATTAGCCCCGACCGGCAGCGACGGGCGTGCTCAGTCGAACATCACCCCGGGATTCATTTCGGAGGGGCTGCGCCAGTCGATTCCGAATTTCGTCCGCAGCAGGGCCTCCTTGGCGCTCCAGTATGCGAAGCAGAAGCCCATCCCGCGCGGATGGTCCTCCAGCTCCTCGTCTACCAGCCGCTCCACCTCGTCGATGACTTTCTCGTAGGCGCTGCTCCACTCCACGGGGTCGCGTTTCAGATGGCCCTCCTGCTCGACGAGGTCGTACTCCCCGTTGTCGGCATGTTCGATATTGCGCTCATACAGGCAGATCTGCGCATACACGTCCTCCGACGCGCCCAGTTCGCGGCCGTGCAGGCTTCCTATGCGCCTGAGCACCAGCAGGCGGAAGCCAAGCAGCCTGAGCTTCAGCGCCGGATGCTCGTACACCGCCTCGATCATGCGCTGCACGGCCTGGTTCAGGCCGTCGAGCTTATGGTCGAAGCCTTCCAGATATTCCGCGATGTCGAGGAACTCCTCCGCCAGCGCGGAATTCTCCCAAAGGCGCCTCTGCTCGCGCAGATTCTCCTCGGCCACGAGCACGTCGCCGCAGCAAACCTCCCAATAAGTTTCGATGGTGTCGCCGTTGCCGGTGCGCGGCAGGTCCTTCACCGCCAGACGCGCGTCCACGAGCGCCTTGCGCAAATCCAGATTCTCTTCCATAGTGTTCAATGTCATTAAAATGCGGTATCGGTTAAAGATACGCATAATCTTCCACTATGCAAAATCGCGAAGATTGCGTATATTAGAGGCCATGAAATACATTTACTCGGCCTCGAGCCTCCCGAACACCCGTATCGATGTCGCCGACATCCTCAGGGGCATAGCAATAGCCGGCATAGTCCTGCTGCATTTCATCGAACACCTCAATTTCTATTCGTTTCCCGAACCGACCGGGCTCGACCAGGCAGTATGGGACACCGCCTTCTTCCTCCTCGGAGGCAAGATGTACGCGATCTTCGCGCTGCTCTTCGGTTTGAGTTTCTTCATCCAGAACGACAACCAGGCCAAGAAGGGCGTTGACTTCCGGCCGCGTTTCCTCTGGCGCATGCTGCTGCTCCTCGCATGGGGCTTGCTTGACCTCTGCTTCTACAACGGCGACATCCTGACGGTCTACGCCGTCTGCGCGCTCTTCGTCGTCCCGTTCATCCGCTCCAGCAACGCCGTGCTCATCGCGATTGCCGCGGTGATGTTCATCCAGCCGGTCGAGATAGTGTGCATAATACGCGCCCTCATCAACCCCGAGGCGGCGCCGCTCGCGTTCAGCGGCAGCGGAGAACACTACATGGCCATGTTCCAGGCCTGCGCCGAGGGCAGTTTCCTCGATGTCGCCGGAGCCGGAATCACCCACGGCTTCATCAGCAACTTCCAGTGGGCGATAAGTCACGGCCGCCTCACGCAGACCGTCTGCCTTTTCGCCATAGGCATACTGCTCGGCCGCACCAGGATGTTCTACGACGAGGGCGACCACATCAGGATCTGGAAGCGCATCCTGGTCGGAGCTGTCGTAATGTTCGCCCTGGTCAACCCCTGGGCCGGAGGCTGGGCCAGGAACATCGAGAACCCCGCCATCGCCAGTCCCCTCGACGCCATGCAGACCATGTGGAGAAACTTCTCCATGATGTGGATAATCGTGTCCGGCGTCTGCCTGCTCTTCTACAGGACCCGCGCCCGCAAGGCCCTGATGGTCCTCTCCCCTACGGCAAGATGTCGCTGAGCAACTACATCGGCCAGTCGATAATCGGAAGCCTGCTCTTCTACCACTGGGGTTTCGGGCTGCACACCGTCTCCGGCCACACGATGAGCATCTGCATAGGCCTGCTCGTGGTCATACTTCAGGTATGGTTCAGCACCGTATGGCTCAGGCACCACAGGCGCGGCCCGCTCGAGGGCGTATGGAACAAGCTCACCTGGATACAGCCCTTCAAGAAAAGCGCATGATATGAAGAAGACCTCAGCGGCTGCCCCGTGGTGGTATGGTTCCACGGCGGCGGGCTCACCGGCGGCCACGACCACAACGCGATGCGCGACCCCGCGTTCCACATCCTCCACACCCATATCCGCAAGATACTCTCCGAAAACTGACAAACACAAACCACTGAAATGAAAACCATCATCCCCTTCATGGCCGCATGCCTGCTGGCGGCAGGTGCGGCAAGTTCCTGCGGCAGTTCAGTCGACCCGACCGGCAGCCTCCCCCGCGGAGAAGCCTCCGAACAGCTCGACAAGGCCGTCACCGACTACCTGGCGGCAGCAGCCGGCGCCGGCCAGGAGATCCACAGCCTGATGATAGTGCAGCACGGGAAGGTGCTCTCCGAGACCTGGCAGAACGGCGCCGCCCCGGACGTACCGCACGTGCTGAACTCCGTCAGCAAGACCTTCACCTCCACCGCGGTGGGCTTCGCCATCGACGAAGGCCTGCTGAGCCTCGACGACAAGATAGTCTCCTTCTTCCCTGACAAGCTGCCCGACGAAGTCAGCGACAGGCTCGAGGCCATGACCGTGCGCAACCTGCTCACGATGAACTGCGGCCACGACACCGACCCCACCGGCGCCGCCATGGGCAACATGGACGCCGACTGGGTGGAGATCTTCCTCTCCTGGCCCGTGGAGCATGACCCCGGCACCTTCTTCACCTACAACAGCCTCGGCACCTACGTGCTCTCCGCCATCGTGCAGCAGCTCACCGGCGAGAAGGTGGCGGACTACCTGCGCCCCCGCCTGTTCGAGCCTCTCGGCATCACCGACGTGCGCTGGGACGAGAGCCCCCAGGGCGTGAACTGCGGCGGCTGGGGTCTGTACCTCAAGACCGAAGACCTCGCCAAGATGGGCCTCCTGCTTCTCCAGGACGGCGTATGGTACGGCAAGCGCATCCTTCCCGAAGGATGGGTGGAGCAGGCTTCCGCAGCCCAGGTGCCCTCGCTGCCCGCCGGAGTGAAGCCCGAACTGGCAGAGAAGCTCGGAATGACGCCCGAAAACAGCGACTGGCTGCAGGGCTACGGCTACCAGATCTGGCGCTGCCGCCACAATGCCTTCCGCGCCGACGGGGCCGGCGGCCAGTACATTCTCGTGCTTCCCGACCAGGACGCAGTGATCGCCGTGACCGCCAACCTGCAGGACATGCAGGCCGAAATCAACCTGATATGGGAGTTCCTGCTTCCTGCGCTTGAAAATTAAAAAAAACTTGGGTCCTCCCGAGGAGAAATCTGCCGGAAAATTCGTAATTTCGGCAGATTTTTTTTTGGAAAACTCCATATGGAAGAGAGCAATAACAAAAGTTTCCGTGACGAGGCCCTCGCCTACCATTCCGAAGGCCGTCCCGGCAAGATTGAAGTAATCCCCACAAAGCCCTACAGCACCCAGAAGGACCTCTCGCTCGCGTACTCCCCCGGAGTCGCCGAGCCCTGTCTCGAGATTCAGAAGAACCCCGAGGACGCCTACAAGTACACCGACAAGGGCAACCTCGTGGCCGTGATCTCCAACGGCACCGCCGTGCTCGGGCTGGGCAACATCGGCGCCGGTGCCGGCAAGCCCGTGATGGAAGGCAAGGGCTTCCTGTTCAAGACCTTCGCCGACATCGACGTGTTCGACATCGAGGTCGACACCACCGACACCGAGGAGTTCATCCGCACGGTGAAGGCCATCGCCCCCACCTTCGGCGGCATCAACCTCGAGGACATCAAGGCCCCCGAGTGCTTGAGATCGAGGAGCGCCTGCGCGACGAGCTCGACATCCCCGTGATGCACGACGACCAGCACGGCACCGCCATCATCTCCGCCGCCGCCCTGCTCAACGCCCTTGAGATCAACGGAAAGAAGATCGACGAGGTGCAGGTGGTGGTCAACGGGGCCGGCGCTGCCGCGATCTCCTGCGCGAAACTCTACATGGCACTCGGAGTCAGACGCGAGAACGTGGTGATGTGCGACAGCAAGGGCGTGATCAGCAAGCGCCGCAGGGCAATCTCAACGCAGCCAAGACCGAGTTCGCGACCGACCGCGAGATCAGCACCCTGGAGGAGGCTGTCAGGGGCGCCGACGTCTTCCTCGGACTCTCCGTGGCCGACGTGCTCACCCCCGACATGGTCAGGAGCATGGCCAAGGACCCCATAGTGTTCGCGCTCGCGAACCCCAACCCCGAGATCAGCTATGAAGCCGCGGTGGGAGCCAGGCCCGACATAATCTTCGCAACCGGACGCTCGGACTATCCGAACCAGGTCAATAACGTACTCGGATTCCCGTACATTTTCCGCGGAGCGCTCGACGTGCGCGCCACCAAGATCAACGAGGAGATGAAGATTGCGGCGGTCAAGGCCCTCGCCGCCCTCACCAAGGAGCCTGTCCCCGACATCGTGGCAGCGGCATACAACGACAGCAATATTTCGTTCGGACGCGAATACCTGATCCCCAAGGCGCTTGACCCCCGCCTGATCACCTGCATCTCCATGGCCGTGGCCAAGGCGGCCATCGAATCCGGAGTGGCCCGCAGGACCATCACCGACTGGGACGCCTACTGCCAGCAGCTCGAGAAGCGCATGGGCCGCGACGACAAGCTGATGCGCGCCATCCGCTCGATGGCCCGCACCGCGACGCCCCGCCGCCTCGTGTTCAGCGAGGGCGACAGCCTCAACTCCATCAAGGCCGCCATCCACCTCCTCACCGACGGCGCCGCGACCCCGATCCTTGTCGGCAGCCGCGAGAAGATCCACGCCCTGCTCTACGAACACAACCTGTCGCTCGACGACAGCTACATACTCGACTTCCGCAGCGAGACCGAGAGGGAGCGCCGCAACCGCTACGCCGAGCTGCTCTACTCCAAGATGAGCCGCCGCGGAATCAACCGCGACGAGGCCTCCAAGTGCATGCTCCAGCGGAGCTGGTTCACCATGATGATGATAGCCTCCGGCGACGCCGACACCTCGCTGCTCGGCTACGGCCACAACTACATCCAGGCCCTGGACATCATCCGTCAGGTCTTCGCCCTCCCCGCCGAGCGCCAGCTCGCCGCGATGAGGATAGTCACGACCAAGCGCGGCCCCATGTTCTTCGCCGACACCGCGGTGAACCCCTCGCCTTCCGCCGACGACCTCGTGGAGATAGCGCTGATGAGTGCAAAGACGGTCCGCCGTTTCGGAATCGAACCGGTGATAGCAATGCTCTCGTCCTCCAACTTCGGCACCGACAACGGCACGCGCTCGCACAAGGTCGCCAGGGCCGTGGAGATGCTCCATGAGAAATATCCCGACCTCCTCGTCGAAGGCGAGATGAAGGCGAACATCGCGCTTGACCGCGAGACCAGGGCGCGGCTCTATCCCTTCAACAAGCTCGGAGACCGCGAGGTCAACACCTTCATCTTCCCGAACCTCGCCGCGGCCAACATCTCCTACAAGCTCGTGGAGATGCTCGGCGGCGCCGAAGTCAACGGACCCATCCTGATGGGACTCGACACCGCCAACGTGCACCTCGTGCCCGAGAACGCCAGCGTCCGCTCGCTGATCAACCTCGGCATGATCGCCGTGGCCGAGGCTGTCCCCGTCAAGTAAGCGAACTCAAACCATTAACCATAAAGACATGAAACTGATACACATCATCGCCGGACTTGCACTCGCGACAGCACCGCTGGCTGCGCAGGTACCGGTCTACCTCGATGAGACCAAGCCCATCGAGACCGCGTCGAGGATGCGCTCAGCAGAATGACGCTGGAAGAGAAGATCGCCGTGATCCACGCCCAGTCCAAGTTCAGCTCCCGCGGAGTGCCGCGTCTTGGCATTCCCGAAATCTGGACCACCGACGGCCCCCACGGCATACGCGCCGAAGTCCTCTGGGACGAATGGGACCAGGCCGGCTGGACAATGACTCCTGCGTGGCCTTCCCCGCGCTGACCTGCCTCGCAGCCACCTGGAACGAGGACATGTCGCTGCTCTACGGCAAGAGCATAGGAGAAGAGGCCCGCTACCGCAACAAGGCCATGCTCCTCGGCCCCGGAGTCAACATCTACCGCACTCCACTCAACGGACGCAACTTTGAATACATGGGTGAAGACCCTACCTCGCCGCCACGATGGTGGTTCCCTACGTCAGGGCGTGCAGTCCAACGGAGTCGCGGCCTGCGTGAAGCACTTCGCGCTCAACAACCACGAGGTCAACCGCTACAACACCAACGTGATAGTCGACGACCGCACTCTCTATGAAATCTACCTGCCCGCGTTCAAGGCCGCAGTGCAGGAAGGCGGCGCATGGGCCATCATGGGCTCATACAACCTCTATAAGAACCAGGCCTGCTGCCACAACCAGTACCTGCTCAACGACATCCTGCGCGGAGAGTGGGGATACGACGGAGTGGTGGTGTCTGACTGGGGAGGAACCCACGACACCGACGAGGCCATCCACAACGGGCTCGACATGGAGTTCGGCTCCTGGACCGACGGACTCAGCGAGGGCGCCAGCAACGCCTACGACAGCTACTACCTGGCTCTCCCTATCTCAAAAAGATACGCAGCGGAGAGGTGGGCACCGAGGAGCTTGACGCCAAGGTGCGCAACGTGCTCAGGCTCGCCTTCCGCACCGTGATGGACAGGAACCGCCCTCTCGGCAGCCTCTGCTCCGACGCCCATTATGCCGCCGCAAGGCAGATTGCGGGCGAAGGAATCGTGCTGCTCAAGAACGACGCGGACCTGCTTCCAATGGAGGTGAAGAAGGGCTCCACCATACTGGTGGTGGGCGAGAACGCCATCAAGATGATGAGCGTGGGCGGAGGGAGCTCCTCGCTCAAGGTTCAGAGGGAGATATCTCCCCTCGAGGGCATACGCGAGCGCTTCGGCGACATTGCCGAGGTGGTCTATGAAAGAGGCTACGTAGGCGACACCGGCGGCGAGTACAACGGAGTCACCACCGGACAGGACCTCAGCGAGAGCCGTTCGGCCGGGCAGCTGATCGCCGACGCCGTGGCCAGGGCCAGGGAGGCTGACTATGTGATCTTCATCGGCGGACTCAACAAGAGCGACCATCAGGACTGCGAGGGTGCCGACCGCACCCAGCTCGGACTTCCCTACGGCCAGGACCAGGTGATCGAGGCTCTCGCCGAGGCGAATGAGAATCTCATCGTGGTCAACATCTCCGGCAACGCCGTGGCCATGCCCTGGGTGGAGGAAGTTCCCGCCATCGTGCAGGCCTGGTACATCGGCTCCGAGGCCGGCAATGCCATCGCCGACGTGCTCTCAGGCGACGTGAACCCTTCCGGCAAGCTGCCCTTCACCTTCCCCGCAAGGCTTGAGGACGTGCCCGCCCACATCATGGGAGAATACACCGGAATCGCCTCTGCCGACACCGTGGACATCGAGTACAAGGACGGCATCTACGTAGGCTACAGATGGACCGACCTTCAGAAGAAGACCAAGCCCCTGTTCGCCTTCGGCCACGGTCTGAGCTACACCAGCTTCGAGTACGGCAAGCCCGTGATCGACAAGGACAAGATGAACATGGACGGCAGCGTGACCGTGAGGGTTTCCGTGACCAACACCGGCGACCGCGAGGGCAAGGAGATCGTCCAGATGTACGTCGGCGACCGCAAGGCTTCCGTGGAGCGCCCCGTCAAGGAGCTCAAGGGCTTCAAGAAGGTCAGCCTCGCCCCCGGTGAGACCACCGAAGTCATCTTCACCGTCGACAAGGGAGGACCTCAGCTACTTCGACGCCGACAGGCACGAATGGGTGGCCGAGCCCGGAATGTTCGACATCTACGTCGCGGCGGCAGCCGACGATGTGCGCGGCAAGGTTTCGTTCGAACTCAAATAGAGACCGCCGCATCTGCAGAAAAAGCAGGCCGGGATTCGAAATCCCGGCCTAAATCACGGCCGACCTGCGTAAATCCCGGCCGGCTTCCTGGAGACTATTCGTCCCCCTCCCCGTCCTCCTCATCGGAAGCCGGAGGAGTCTCGCGCTTGACTATCACCTTGTCGATCCTTGCGCCGTCCATGTCCACCACCTCGAAGGAGAAGTCCTTCCAGGTAGTCTGCTCGCCGGCCACGGGGACATGCTCCAGCTCGTCGAGAATCAGTCCGCCGACGGTATTGTATTCCGCATCTGAGTCGTCGTCGGAATCGTCGATGTCGAAGAACATCCTGAAGTCGTACATCGAGCACTGGCCGTCGACGAGCCAGCCGTCGTTGTCGTGGCGCGCGATGATGTCCGGCTCCTTCTGATGGTCGTCGTTGACTATGCCCACGAGGGCCTCCATGATGTCCTTGAGGGTGATTATGCCCGAGCAGGAACCGTACTCGTCGCACACGAGGGCGCGGCTGATCTTCTTCTGCTTCATCTGCTCCAGCACGGCGTAGACGCTCATGTTCTCATGGAAATAGACCGGCTCGCGGATCAGCTTCTCCAGGCTGAATCCGGGCTTGCCTATGCTGAGCACGTAGTCCTTGAGGGAGAGCACGCCCACCACGTGGTCGAGGTCGCCGTCAGTCACGGGATAGGCCTCGAAGAGGTTCTCCTCGATGGTGTCGCGTATCTCCTTCTCGCTCATCTCCTTGTCGAGCCAGACGATGTCGTTCCTGAGGGTCATGATGGTGTTGACCTTGAGGTCGCCGAGGGCGAACACCCTCTCCACTATGTCCTGCTCGACGGGCGACACCTCGCCTTCGTCGGTGCCTTCCTGTATGATTGACTTGATCTCCTCCTCGGTGACCTTCGACTCCTGGCTCTTCACGCCGAGAATCCTGATCACGAGTCCGGTGCTCTTGGCGAGCAGCCACACGAAGGGCGAAACTATCGCCGAAATGACCTTCATCGGGCCGGCCACCACCTTGGAGACCTTCTCGGAGGCGCTCAACGCTATCCTCTTCGGCACGAGCTCACCGAACACTATGGTGAGGTAGGTCACCAGCACGACTATTATACCCTGGGCGATTGCGGTCGCCAGACCGGCGGACATGCCCGCCCTCACGAGAAGGTCGGAGAACGCCGCCGCTATCTTGTTGCCGGAGAAGATACCGGTCAGGATACCGATCAGGGTGATACCTATCTGCACGGCCGAAAGGAACCTGTCCGGGTCCGAAGCCAGCTTCAGAGCCGTCTTGGCCCGCTTGCTGCCCTTGTCAGCCTCAGCCTGGAGGTTCGACTTGCGCGCCGACACCACGGCCATCTCCGACATGGAGAA
>VOFD01000912.1_pt1 | contig 42186 bp, 51 predicted proteins | sample 5384101 | NCBI WGS metagenome assembly VOFD01 (sample SAMN12384723, study PRJNA508395) | human gut metagenome | isolation source: healthy gut C | host: Homo sapiens
ATGAAGAATTACCGTCCGGTCTACCCTCAATCCGCCGACTTATCATTGGAACAGGTAAATGTGATTACCCGTACACTAGAGTCCGGAGAAAAAGACCGCATACGGCGCATCTCAGCGCTTGCCAAAAAGGTACAGTCACTTCTTTCCATCACTCCGCAGGATGGTAATCAGGAAAAATTTCTCCAGACGGTATTAAGAGATTATCAATATTATGCGTTAGAAGAAATATAGGAAGTTTGTCCGATGGCCCTACATATTTACAGCTTAACAACCAGATATACAGTTCCTTTGTTCGTATACTTAGAAGAGACACGTTTCGCACGATTGGATACCTTTTTGAAGAAAAACTTCTTCATCACCCGCAGAGAATACAGTCAAATAACGGGTTATTGAAAGGAAAAGCACTGCGTGAGCTCAACCTTATGGTCGAAAAAGGGCATTCTTAAGACACAGAAACCGGGAATCGGACAATACACTTAAAGGCTGATAATCAGCAGAATCCAGTTGTTCAGTAATAATTAAGGTGATAATAGAAAATACGTTTTCTTCTATTATCACCCGCTATTGTCACCAAATTTCACCTGGCTATCAATAGATTAAGCCAGAAAAGTGACAAGTGACAATTAAAAAGGGGTTTATCTCACTGTGAGACCGGACACCGTTTAGTCCACCTGTCCCAGAGAATTTCCGTATTCCATTTCTCCTTGAACCACAAAGAGAACTTCTTCCGGATCGTATTCTCCCATTTCATCCTTTTGGCTTCTTTCACAATGTAAGCCACAACCTCTTCAGATCAATATCAACATATCCATCCGCATCGGGCTGAGCATCAAGGATTCCACTTTCAGAGTAATACTCGTCAATCAAATCGAGGAAATAATACAACTCGTCATCCGAGAATTTCTCCTTCAGTTCTTGAGGCAGATAGTTTTTTTGATAAACTCGATGGTCTTTTCGTCATCGGCATCTGCTAATAAAAAATCTTCTTCCAGTCCCATGATCATTTAAGTATTAAGTGATAGATATTAAGTAGACTGCTTATAACAGCTTCTTTACTTTTCTCTACAAATACAGGTTTGCTGACAGCGCCTACTTGCTTGTCTACAATCTCACCATTCTTGAAAAACAATACGGTAGGGATATTACGGATACCATATTCAGCAGGCAAATCGCTATTTTCATCCACATCACACTTGCCGATGATTACCTGTCCTTCAAACTCTGCCGCCAATTCTTCAATAATAGGAGCTACCATTTTGCAAGGGCCACACCAAGGAGCCCAAAAATCTACCACAACCGGTTTTCCTTCTGCAAGGATCTCCTTATAGTTGCTGTCTGTAATTTCTAAAGCCATTTTTTTAAATATTAAGTATTAATTATTAAATAGTATTTCACTTGCTATTACCGCCACAAATATAATCAATTTATACGGAACCCCAATTCCGGACGGTCTTTTAAATAGGTAATTAATTCACGGCCCACCGAAAGCTTGACCGGACGGGAATTAAGTCGACCGCCATACGGTTTACATCAATATCATCCGTCACCCTAAAATAGAGTTCCGTATTTCCCGGATGTTCTTTTTTGTCAATGTTGCAAGTTCTGTGATTAAAGCGGAGTTCAACACGGACAACGGGATAATAATGGTTATCTTCTGCACCAACTCTTCTTTTACATCCGGCAGCAGTTCCATAGAAGTAATCTTCACTTCCAGTTCATCCTGCCGCCATTGCTTGGGTTGACAACGAGCTTTGATAAACAAAAAAGTACCCTCATTGAGGTATCCTTGATAAGTCACCCAGTCATTTCCCCAGAATGGAATCTCGGTAGAGCCGGAATAATCTTCTATCTTGGCGATACCATAAGGATTTCCGTTCTTGCTGATTCCACGACGGACACTGGTCACAATACCTCCCATCGTTATTTCGCGACCAGCAAGGGCTGCTTTATCTTCCAAATCTGCCATACGGGTATTGCAGACGTGATCCAGCACAATCGCGAACTCATCCAGCGGATGGGCGGAAAGGTAGATACCAACCAAATCACGCTCACGGTTCAAACGGTCGAGATCACTCCAACGCTCTACTCCCTGAGGAATCTCAGGAGTTGCCACATCATTACGTTTTCGCCACCAAACAGAGAATTGACTGCAGCAGCTTTATCAGCCTGATAACGGTTGCCATAACGCATCAAAGTTTCCAGGAAAACTTCTCCTTTAGAGTTGACGGCAAAGTACTGCTCCCGCTTCAATTCGGGGAAACTGTCGAAAGCCTCCCGCCAACGCCAGACATTCCATATTCTTTTTATTGCAGGCATTCAGATTGACGACGTTGCACAAAAGTCGAAAAATTCCGGTAAAAAGGACCGTTCTTTTCCGGTCCCAAAGGTCTGAATACCCATGATACTCTGCATCCGGCAGCTTCGTGCCTACGACCTTTTTACAGCGCCAAGCCCGAAACGGATATTACCGTCATAGGCAGTTTTACACCCAGTAAACTTCAAGTTACTCTCATTGACATGCATCACCTGTTCTTGATAGACCGTAATCCCATACGTATCCTTCAAGTATTTTCCATTACCGGAATATCATACTCAATCGGTTTACGTCCATGTTTACGATCAATAAAAATCAGGTATATAATCCATCGGTCCCGGACGATAGAGGGCATTCATGGCGATCAAATCTTCGAAGGTAGAAGGCTGCAATTCGCGCAGGTACTTCTGCATTCCGGCAGATTCAAACTGGAACGTTCCGATGGTACGTCCGTCACTATATAATTTGTAAGTTGCCGGATCAGAGATATCGATCGCATCAACATCCACCTCAATATTACGACTTAAACGGATATTTTCAACGGCCTCTTTAATGATAGACAAGGTTTTCAGACCGAGGAAGTCCATCTTAATCAATCCGGTATCTTCAATGACCGAGCCTTCATATTGAGTGACGAGCATCTTTTCGCCCGTTTCTTTGTCATCGGCAGTGCTGACAGGTACCCAGTCGGTGATATCGTCCCGGCAAATAATCGTACCGCAGGCATGCACACCCGTACCACGTACGTTGCCTTCGAGCATTTTGGCATACTTGATCGTATCCCGCAACAGTGGATCAGATGACGCTTCTGCTGCCTGCAATTCGGGAACATAAGCAATGGCATTCGGCAAATTCAGTTTCTTGTCAGGAATCTTGTCAGGAACCAATTTACACAAACGGTCTGATTCTGACAAAGGCAACTTTTGCACACGTGCAACATCCTTGATAGCCATCTTTGTCGCCATGGTACCATACGTAATAATATGCGCCACTTTTTCCTGACCATATTTATTCGTTACCCAGCGAAGCACTTCACCACGACCGTCGTCATCGAAGTCCACATCGATATCGGGCAACGAAATACGATCCGGATTCAAGAAACGCTCAAACAGCAAATCATATTGGATAGGATCTATCTTGGTGATACCCAGACAGTAAGCCACAGCCGAACCGGCAGCCGAACCACGTCCCGGTCCCACCGAAACGCCCAATTGCGAGCGGGCGGCATTGATAAAGTCCTGTACAATCAGGAAGTAACCGGGGAAACCCATTGTCTTCATAATGTACAACTCAAAATTCATTCGTTCTTCGACTTCTTCCGTCAGAGGTTCGCCATAAAATTCTCTTAGCTCCGTCAAAAGCTAGTTTTGCCAGATAGTCTCCTTCAAGTTTAATACGATAAAGTTTTTCGTAACCGCCCAAACGCTTGATTTTGGCTTTGGCGGCTTCCTCGTCCAAGACGACATTTCCGTTTTCATCCTGCGTAAACTCGTCGAACAAATCTTTTTCCGTATATTTCCGCCTGTATTCCTCCTCCGTTCCGAAATCTTCGGGAATGGCAAAAGTAGGCATGATAGGGGCATGGTCTATGGAGTAATATTCCACCTTGTCCAAAATCTCCAGTGTATTGGAAAGCGCTTCGGGAACATCGGCAAAAACCTCGTTCATCTCCACCTTGGTCTTCATCCACTCTTGCTTTGTGTAGAGCATACGGCTCGGGTCGTCCAGATCCTTGCCGGTACTCAAACAGATAAGGCGGTCGTGCGCCTCGGCATTCTCCTCGTCCACAAAGTGAACGTCATTGGTACAAACCAGCTTGACATTGAATTTCTTAGCATATTCTATCAGTTTTATTCACATTTGCTGTAAAGGATAAGCCTCATGATTGGCACGGGAAACAGTTGCCTTATGACGTTGCAATTCCAGATAATAATCATCCCCGAAAAGATTCTTATACCAGCGGATGGCTTCTTCCGCTTCTTCCAACTGGTCGTTGATAATCTTTTTAGGAACCTCCCCACCGATACAGGCGGAACAGACTATCAATCCTTCATGATACTTCTCCAATTCATTGCGGTCGGTACGCGGACGCATATAGTATCCCATAGTCCATGCACGGGACACCAGCTTTATAAGATTATGATAACCTTTTTCATTCTTCGCCAATACAATCAGGTGATAACCGCTCTGGTCGGGCTTACCCTCTTTCTTGTCCATCGTGCGGCGTGCCACATACATCTCACAACCGATAACGGGCTTGAACAGTTTATTTTCGGCTTCCGTTATTTTTGCTCTGCAAGCCGCTATCTCCGCTTCCTTATCCTCACATTCTATCTCACCGCTCTCTATGCCGGCAATCCGTTTTTTCAGGTCTTTTATCTCCCCTTTCGGACCGCTATTCTTCTTATTGACATAGTTGGTGAATTCCTTGATGCCGAACATATTGCCATGATCGGTAACGGCAATACCCTTCATACCATCTTTCATCGCCTTGTCTACCAGCCGGCTTACGCTGGCCTGACCGTCAAGAAGTGAATACTGGGTGTGTACGTGCAAATGAACAAAATCCTGCATAATGTAAGTAGTTAATTTGAAGGCATAAAATTACTACCCTCTCCCGAGAGATAAACAAAAATAATCCTCAAAAAGTTATCAACACTCACATTTCTCTGCTCAATTACTTGCTGTTTTTTTAAAATAAGTATATTTTTGCACACAATATCATTAAACAGCATTCATGGGCCGACTAAAGAAATTGAAAAAGATACGTATTCACCGCGAAGGAACACATATATTATGGGCAGTTCCTGCTACTACTATTGATTAATGTCGCTCTTTATTGGGGAATCGATTGCAAGATACCATTCTATGTGGTAGCAGTAGCAAGTATAACAGTCTATCTGTTGATGGTGAATTTCTTTCGATGTCCGATCCGTCTCTTCGGACAGGACACTGAAAAGATAGTCGTAGCACCTGCCGACGGAAAAATCGTCGTCATCGAAGAAGTTGATGAAAACGAGTATTTTCATGACCGGAGATTAATGATCTCCATCTTTATGAGTATTGTCAACGTACATGCCAATTGGTATCCGGTGGACGGTACTATTAAAAAGGTGGCACATCACAATGGAAACTTCATGAAAGCCTGGCTGCCGAAAGCCAGTACGGAGAACGAGCGTTCTACGGTAGTAATCGAAACTCCGGAAGGAGTGGAAGTACTCACCCGGCAAATTGCTGGTGCAGTGGCACGCCGTATTGTCACCTACGCTGAAGTAGGAGAAGAATGTTATATTGACGAACATATGGGATTCATCAAGTTCGGTTCCCGCGTGGACGTATATTTACCCATCGGCACGGAAGTCTGTGTCACTATGGGACAATTAACAACCGGTAACCAAACAGTTATCGCCAAACTCAAATAATCCTGTCACAATGACGAACGTTATTAAAAAAAATATTCCGAATACCGTAACCTGCCTGAACCTTTTCTCCGGTTGTATTGCTTGTGTCATGGCTTTTGAAGGAAATATGAACTGGCTCTACTTTTCATTGCTTTAAGTTCCATTTTCGACTTCTTCGACGGATTGTTGGCTCGTATGCTCAACGCACATTCCATTATCGGAAAAGACTTGGACTCATTGGCAGATGATGTCAGTTTTGGAGTTGCTCCTTCACTGATCGTATTCTCTCTGTTCAAAGAAATGCATTATCCGGCATCCATGGAGTTCATCGCTCCTTACCTACCCTATTTGGCATTCTTAATTTCTGTTTTTTCAGCATTGCGTCTGGCTAAATTCAATAATGACACGCGACAGACCAGTTCTTTTGTCGGACTTCCGGTTCCTGCCAATGCGTTGTTCTGGGCCTCTCTAGTAGCAGGGGCGCATGATTTCCTGATATCAGACAACTGCCATCCTGTCTACCTTCTTATACTTGTCTGTCTGTTTTCTGGACTACTGGTATCAGAAATACCGATGTTTTCGCTGAAATTCAAGAATCTGTCATGGAATGACAACAAAATCAGTTTTACATTTTTGATTGTATGCATTCCTTTCCTTGTATTTCTTGGAATCAGCAGCTCTTGCAGCCATCGTTGTATGGTATATTTTACTTTCACTTTTTACAAGAAAAAGTAAATAAACAATCTCTTGGCACGTTTGTTGTACTATGAGTTTTATCGAAGTAACAACATAAAAATCATAGCCCAATGCATATACTTTTATTTATACTCATTTTTATCATCGCCATTTTTGTATTTGGCCTTTCTATTGTCGGCTTCATACTAAGAACTATTTTCGGATTAGGACGTGGTTCTTCTTCATCACGCCCGAAACAAACGGAATCGGGACGTACAAGCCAACAGGACTATGACCGGGAAATCGTCGTCCGATTAATGATGAAGAGGAAATATATTCCGAGAATGTTCCGGAGAAAAGACATAAAAAAAATATTCACCCAGGACGATGGTGAATATGTAGATTTTGAGGAAATCAAATAAACAGGATACTGCTTTTATTTTCGTTTCGCAGCAAAGAACTCTTTCATTAGTGCAGCACATTCGTCAGCCATTACTCCTTTTACAACCACAGTTTTAGGGTGTAGAGCTGAACCTGCATATTTCTGATAGCCGCGTTTTTCATCTTCGGCACCAAATACTAGCTTGCCAGTTTGTGCCCAAGCGATAGCTCCTGCACACATCACGCAAGGTTCAACTGTGACATACAAAGTACATTCGTTCAGATATTTGCCACCAAGCACATTGGCAGCAGCTGTAATAGCCTGCATCTCGGCATGAGCCGTTACATCATTCAATGTTTCTGTGAGATTATGGGCACGTGCGATAATCCGCTCCTTTACAAACCACGACAGCTCCAACGGGAACTTCCCCCCGCTCGGCAGCCTTTCCTGCCTCTATCAAAGCTTGTTTCATGAAGTAAATATCGTCCAGCATCCCCCTTTAATTTTCAATTATTAATTTTTAATTATCGATTATCGTCTCATGTCGTGTTCACCAAAAAGGGTGGGATAATCTTCTTCCATATTCTTATGAATAAACATGAGAATCGTTTCACGAAGCCAGCGGACTTATTGGTTATCTTGTATTTCTCAAGATAACGATCAACAATCAGCTGTTCTTCGTCGCTCAACAAAATGCTCATTCGTCGTTCCTTTTGGTACACTCGACGTGCATTTTCAGGCACTTTTACTTCTTTTTCTCATATCTTCTGCAAAATTACTTTTACTTCTGTAAATACAAAGAATAAAAGCAGTAAATTTGCAAAAAAAAGATGGCTAAACATAATGAATTAGGAAAAGCCGGAGAAAATGCCGCTGTAACCTATCTGGAGCAACAAGGTTATTGCATCCGTGACCGGAACTGGAGAAAAGGACATTTTGAACTGGACATTGTAGCAGCAAAGGACAATGAACTGATTGTAGTAGAGGTGAAAAACCCGCAGCAATACCCTATTTGCCGAACCGGAAGACGCTGTTGATTTACCCAAAATAAGACGTACGGTACGCGCAGCGGATACCTATATCAGATTGTTTCAGCTTGATACTCCTGTACGCTTTGATATCATTACGATAGTAGGCGATGAGATAAATTTCAAGATTGAACATATAGAGGAAGCATTTTACCCTCCTTTATTTTAAAATTCAACGCTGAAAGACACCGAATGAGTATATAATTGATAGAATTATGAATATAGAGACAGCCAGAGAATACAGCCTCAACAAAAAAGCTGTAACGGAAGATACACCTTTCGGTGATGATTTCCTAACCATCAGGGTCATGGGTAAAATGTTTTTATGTATCAATTTCAATACACCTGACAGGATTACCATGAAATGCGATCCTGAATATGCCATTGAATTGCGGGACCATTACAATGGCGTGGAAGGTGCTTGGCATTTTAACAAGAAATACTGGAACCAAGTATTCCTTGACCGAGATGTGGATGATAAATTGATCAAGCAACTGATTGATCACTCTTATGACGAGGTAATCAAAAAATTTACCAAAAAGTTACGTGCAGAATATGATGCTCTCCCCTGAAATATTCCCGGTTCCATTGATTCATATCAGCGAGACTAATTCTACCAACAACTATCTGCAGTCTCTCTGTTCTAAACAGAAAGTGGAAGAACTCACTGTCGTAGTCGCCGACTTCCAGACTTCCGGTCGGGGACAACGTGGCAATTCTTGGGAATCAGATCCTGGCAAGAATCTTCTTTTCAGCACCGTTATCTTCCCTGAGTTTTTGGAAGCACGACGTCAGTTTCTCATTTCACAGGTCATCTCTTTAGCCATTAAAGAAGAATTAGATACTTATACCACCGATATCTCTATCAAATGGCCGAACGATATTTATTGGAAAGAGAAAAAGATTTGTGGAATATTAATCGAAAACGATTTGATGGGACGGAACATCTGTCAAAGCATTGCAGGAATCGGAATCAATATTAACCAGGAAACGTTTCACAGTTTTGCCCCTAATCCTGTTTCACTGCGACAAATTACAGGAAAAGAGTTCGATCTATTTGAAATACTGAAGAACATCATGTTGCGCATCCAGTCTTATTATAACTTCCTCAAAAAAGGGAATACGGAATCAATAGCCTGTCAATATGAAATGTCTCTTTTCAGAAAGAAAGGAATGCATCGTTTTTAAAGATGCCAACGGTGAATTTCTTGCACGAATCATTTGTGTAGAACCCGAAGGAAGATTAATACTGGAAGATGAAATACTAAACAAAAGAGGCTATATGTTTAAGGAGGTGGAATATTTACTGAAATAAACCATCCTATTTCAGATCAAAACATTATCTTTGAAACATGCGTTTTATATAAAACTCTTTTTATGTATGAAAACAAGATTAATTTTTCTTCTTCCATTACTATGGATATTAATAGGATGCGATGATTCGGATTCTGCCACGTTAAATATATCAGAATCAAAGTTCAATAACATTAGTGCAAGCGGTGAATCATTGACGATAGATATTACTTGCAGTTCTTCATGGACTGTAACAAGTAATAAACAATGGTGTATTCTAATACACACAAAAAGGGGAAAATGATGGAAAGTTAATCTTAACTATTAATGCTAATTTGGAATCTGCTTCCAGAACAGCCACTGTCACTATTATAAGCCATAAGGTTAGCAAAACAATTCAAATAACTCAAAATGGCTCTACCAACACTGCTGAAGAATACCATTATAAAATCCCTGTTATCTTTCATGTATTGTATAAAGAAGATAGAAATTCTCTACAGAAAGTAAATTCAAGCCGTTTATCCTATATACTTGACAAAGTAAACAGCCTGTATAAAAACAAGAATAACAGCGTAGACATGAATCTTACTTTTACATTAGCAACAACAGATAAAAATGGAGAAACATTACCCAATCCCGGAGTAGAATATATCCAATGGTCAGAATCATATCCAATCAACTGCGATGATTTTATGAATGATGATTCGGGTAAATATGTAAAATACTTATGGGATCCGAACTCATATATCAATATTATGGTTTATAACTTCGATTCGGGCTCTAATTCTAATTTAATAACATTAGGTATCTCCCATATTCCTTTTTCTACTGCAGGTAACCACTATTTAGAAGGGCTTAGTAAAACAGACTACTCTCATCTAACATTAGCAAATTTACAATTCCCACTATGTGTCTCTATTAACAGTCTATATATTAATGAAGAATCTACTTCAACTAAATATACTACAGCAGACATCACTGTCACGTTAGCTCATGAATTAGGACATTATCTAGGACTACATCATGTCTTTGCCGAAACAACTAATGGAACGTGTGAAGATACTGATTATTGCAAAGATACTAAAAGCTATAACAAACAAGAGTATGATAGCTATTGTGACTATATATATGAGAATGAGGAAGCAAAATATACATTTGAAAATTTGGTAAAACGAACAGGATGTGACGGTATAGAGTTTATCTCTTATAATATCATGGATTATGCTATCAGCTATTCAAATCAATTCACTCAAAACCAACGTGAACGTATCAGACATGTCTTATCATATAGCCCGTTAATACCGGACCAAAGAAAGGAGACATTAATACTCGTGCACTTAATGAAGGACCTTTGGATTTGCCAATACGAACTATAAAATAGCAAATTGAATATAATAAAAAGAGGTGAACCGCTTAGCGATTCACCTCTTTTTCTATTCTCAATATCTTATCCAATGTCTTTTGAGCTTCTGTCGATGGAAAACGTAGAACAACTTTCTGTAAAGAGTTACGCGCTTTCTCATACCGGGTAGTAAACAACTTCGATAATCCATCCCGATAGCGGGCATACTGCATTTTAGTGGGAGAAGGAAGTTTCTTGTAATCCGTTTCTAACTTTTTCTTCTCCTGCTCTGCTATCAAATAATAATAGTTTCCTAAAAAGATATTAGCAGCCAGATTATCCGCATCCAGTTGCAATATTTTTTCGTACATACGCAAAGCATCTTTTTCTTGTCCGCGGCACACTTGCATTTCCGCACATGTTTCCAAACAATCTACATTATTTGGGTCCTTTTGCAGCAACTCTTTGTAAAACAAATAAGCTTTGTCGTAATTTCGTTTCTTTTTATAGGCGAGAGCTAATTCGGTAGCCAGTTTGGAGCTAATTTCACTATTCTTGTCCACATTCGTCCAATAGTACATTTCCGTGCGGTCTATATTCAGAGGAATAGTCTGCCGGAAATAGCTCACAGCCTGTCCATGCTGCCCTGATTCAATGGCGGCAGATACTTTCTGCAACATCTCATCAACCGACTGTGCATTCAGCGCCAGCGGCAGTGAGAATAAAGATAAAAGAAAAATAGTTAAGGTCCTCATAATCCATCTGATTGCTATTTAGTTCGTGATTCACAAAGATACAACAAAAAAAAATAAAAAATGTACCTTTGTGGACGAAAAGAACAATCAATTTGATAAAAGTGTTTCTATAAAATGATAGATAAAAAACAATCCTCCGAAAACAGACGAATATTACGGATAGCCATACCATCGATTATATCAAATATCACCGTCCCGCTACTGGGACTTATCGATGTTACCATCGTAGGACACCTCGGTTCTCCGGCCTACATTGGAGCCATTGCTATAGGGGGAATGCTGTTCAATATCATCTGCTGGATTTTCGGATTCCTTCGCATGGGGACCAGTGGCATGACCTCACAAGCATATGGTCAGCATGATCTAAATGAAATCACCCGGTTACTGTTACGTTCCGTTGGCGTAGGATTATTTATAGCTCTTTGCCTGTTGATACTCCAATACCCTATCCTAAAATTGGCATTCACTCTGATACAAACCACACCGGAAATCGAGCAACTGGCAACTACTTATTTCTATATCTGTATCTGGGGAGCTCCCGCCACATTAGGACTTTATGGATTCGCCGGTTGGTTTATCGGAATGCAGAATTCACGTTTTCCCATGTATATCGCTATTACTCAGAATATTGTCAATATTGTAGCCAGCCTATCCTTTGTCTACTTACTGGATATGAAAGTGGCAGGAGTGGCAACAGGAACTTTAATAGCCCAATATGCAGGTTTCTTCATGGCCATATTGCTATATATGCGCTATTATAGTGCACTAAGAAAGCGGATCGTATGGAAAGAAATTATACAGAAACAAGCCATGTACCGTTTCTTCCAAGTCAACCGGGACATCTTCTTCCGTACCCTTTGCCTGGTTGTGGTCACCCTATTTTTTCACCTCTGCAGGAGCCGCCCAAGGAGAAATTGTATTAGCCGTAAACACCTTGCTCATGCAACTATTCACTCTGTTTTCTTACATCATGGACGGATTTGCTTATGCCGGTGAAGCACTGGCCGGCCGTTACATAGGTGCCAAGAATCAAACAGCCTTACGCAACACAGTACATCACCTTTTCTATTGGGGATTGGGTCTTTCATTAATATTCACCATCCTTTATGCAATCGGCGGAAAAGAATTTCTGGGATTGCTAACCAATGACACTTCAGTAATCAACGCTTCAGACACTTATTTTTACTGGGCACTTATCATTCCGCTAGCTGGTTTTTCTGCTTTCCTGTGGGATGGAGTATTTATTGGTGCCACCGCTACCCGTCAGATGCTTTACTCCATGTTAGTCGCCTCCGCCAGCTTCTTCGGAGTATATTACGCTTTCCATCCTCTCCTGGGAAATCACGCCCTGTGGCTGGCTTTTCTCATTTATCTTTCCCTGCGAGGGGTTGTACAAACCTTTTGGGAAGGCAAATAATGAAAAAAAGTAATCGCATCCCAGTGAGGCTATCCGATAAATTATCTCTATATTTGCGGTAAACAATAAAAAGTAAAAGGTATGGCAAAGTATAAAAGAATTCTACTAAAATTAAGCGGAGAGAGCCTGATGGGCGAAAAGCAATACGGCATTGACGAAAAAAGACTGGCAGAATATGCGCAACAAATCAAAGAAATCCACGAACAAGGGGCACAGATTGGCATTGTCATCGGAGGAGGTAATATTTTTCGTGGCCTAAGCGGAGCTAGTAAAGGTTTCGACCGTGTAAAAGGCGATCAAATGGGAATGTTGGCTACCGTTATCAATAGCCTCGCTCTAAGTTCTGCTCTTGTGGCTACCGGTGTAAAAAGCCCGTGTATTGACAGCAGTACGGATGGAACCTATCGGTGAATTTTACAGCAAATGGAAAGCCATCGAATGTATGGAAAACGGTGAAGTGGTCATCATGTCCGCAGGAACAGGAAATCCCTTCTTCACCACAGATACCGGTTCTTCACTGAGAGGAATTGAAATCGAAGCAGACGTTATGCTGAAAGGGACTCGTGTAGACGGTATCTATACAGCTGATCCCGAAAAAGATCCTACCGCAACCAAGTTTGACGACATCACTTATGATGAAGTATTGAAACGTGGTCTGAAAGTTATGGATTTAACTGCGACCTGTATGTGCAAAGAAAATAATCTGCCTATCGTCGTATTTGATATGGACACAGTAGGTAACTTAAAGAAAGTAATCAGCGGAGAAGAAATAGGTACGTTAGTACACAATTAATCAGAAAATAAAAAGTGCGAATTTTGCAGTAGTAGTTTTTATCAAAGCTATACAGCAAAATTCGCACTTTGTCTTTCTTTTCAAATATTATATCGAAACGAATACCTATTTATCAAAATACTGGATCAAATCATACGCATTAAAATTCAATTCGCGGGCAAAGAAAGATAAATAAGGAAACAACTGATAAGAATTATCATAAAGACCCTTATTGGCAGGTTTCGACGAATTATCCGTACCATCATCATCCTGATATTTAAACCAATGCCATCCGATACAATTCTTAGCTTCAAGCAATCCTAATGTAAAATGCTGATAAGCATAAGCCCTCTCATTTTGTGTAGGAACAGAATATCCGGCTCCCGACTGGTTATTCAGATCGGAATCCTCCACCCCTTTCGTATAAAACTCACTTACAAGAAACGGCTTATCCGCCCAACTTGCCCAGTCTGCAATCGCTGTTGTCAGTTCGGGATTCCAACGACTATAATAGTTGATAGAAATGACATCACAATATTTTCCGGCAGCTCTCATCACTCCCTCCATATATTTAGGAGTTCCATGCAATCGAGTCCCCAGATAAAGCAGCTTATCATCTACTTTCATCACTGCCTCCTTCACTGCTTTATAATATTTCTCTGCTACGATACCTGCAAACTCATTATTCAAGGCATCCGTCACACTTTGTGTACCCTTGGAATCCATAAAGGCTTTTGCTGCAACATAAGCCGGGTCATTCGAACTGTTGATAGCCAAGAAACGATCCAAAATCCGGGAACTGTTTGAAGAGAAGTTTATCTCATTATCCGAAAAGAACCCCAAGACATTAGGATCACGCAAATAATCTGCGAAAGCACTACCTGCCAAATATGATTCACACCATTCGGCCCATCCATTATAAAACACAAGACCTGCAGCATTATCATCGCTTCCTCCGGGATAATTATAAGACTTCTCACTCTTGAACTGGCTTAGAAAAGCAAATGAAGGCGCCAAAGTCAACGGACTGCTTGGATTGGAAGCATTATGAGTCTGAATCAGTGAATAAGTTCCTGTACAGAATGCACCTGTACCATGAAAACCGATCTCACTCAATTCACGTTGAGTAGTGGACAGCCACTTCTCATCAGTTCCAAACCTATTATTCCGGGCTGTTTTATTACGACTGGAAGTTCCTTTGCGCAAAGAAGTTGCACTACGTTCAAGATGCAGGCAGCCTTCCGGATCAACCAACCACCAATGCCCGTCTATCTTCTTCGTATAAAACCTGCCCGTAGCTGCTTGCTTCGGAAGCGTTGTCGAACTTCCATACTTATTCACCGACTCCTGATACGCTTTCAATGTCTTAATAGCCGGTTTATATCCATCCATATAAGCAATAATACGTGTATTCCCCGTTGTCCAACTGGATATGGGAGGATAAGCACTGGAATACTTGACACTGATAGGGCGATACATATTGGCATTTAATGACGGAGCATATACCACAGAAGCTCCGGGAACAGGTAAATCTTCCGGGTATTCCGACTCCACATCTCCCCCACCCATCACTATATCAGGAGGCATAAAATTAGGGTCCTTATCATCATCATCCGTACAAGAAACCATAGGAATAGAACTTATAAACAGTAAAGCTCCCAGTATAAATATTTTTTTCATGGTATGTATTTTATTGATTGTTATTTGATTGTTGATCGAACCAGTCGGCCAAACGATAGGCATTGATATTCAATTCTTTCATAGCATCGGCCAACGGTTTATAAAGATTGTATTCATTATCTATCAGTCCCTTGTTAGAGTCCAGATTCGAAGGATCTGCCCCTTTTGCCGTCGGATCATTATCCTGATAACGGAACCAGTGCCATCCGACACAATTTCCACTTTCCAATAATCCTAAAACAAAATGCTGATAGGCATATCCACGTTCCTGTTGAGTTTGAACGGTAAAACCTGCTCCCGTCGTATTCGCCAGTCCGGAATCCATTCCTTTCGTATAAAATTCCGTAATGATGAAAGGTTTTTGAGCCCATTCTCCCCAATGTTTCATGGTCTTCTCACTCGGCGTCCACGCTCCATAATAGTTAATTGCAACGACATCACAATACCTGCCTGCCGCTTCCACAATCTGGCGGATAAACTTCGGTTTTCCATGTAAACGACTGCCTAGATAGAGATGATTGGGATCATACTTCCGAATCGCTTCCGATACCACTTTATAATATCGTTCAGCTACCACCCCCGCAAACTCCTCCCGGTGCTCATCGGTTATTTGCTGCGAAGTAATTCCCTGTTTTTTCAACCAAGATTCCGCATACACTCTTCCCGGATCACCTGGGTTCTGTAAAGTCAGATAGCCTTCCAGATTCTTGGGTCCGAACGGAAGTTCATTATCCGAGAAATAACCAATGATGTTTTTATCCATTTTATTTGCAACCAGTTTTTGCGCCATCTCATCACAATAAGTTTCGAATTCCGGGTCAAAAACGAAAATACACTGATTAGGATATCCCGTGTTACCGGGTAACTGATAAGTTCCTCCCCGTTTCTTACCATATCCGCTCATCAAGTTAAGAATGATTGAGCGGTTCACAACCTCCTTGTGGGATGCATTGTAAGAAGCAATCGCCTCTTCGTTACTCCAAGAGCCCGCACCGGAAAAGCCCAGTGAATGAATCAACTGTGCCGTCCCTTCGATCCATTTTTCTTCCGTGCCGAACTTATCCAGCATGGCTTGTTTATTGCGTTCAGAGGTACCCAAACGTACTCCAACCACCACTTTTTGTAAATGCCGATATCCATCGGGATCAATCATCCACCAACGATTTCCAATACGTTCCACTCTAAAAAATCCAGTAGCCCGGTGCCTCGGAGCATCCAAATCACTTCCATACTCATTTACATGCACTTTATCAGTAGCTTTAAAACCATCCAGTTGAGCAATGGTACGGGTATCATACTCCTTCCATGGAAGATCTTTCTGTCCTTTCACCCACGGACGGCAGTGACCTTAAATGTACGCCCCTGCCCATAACCCAACTGGGACAACAGCAGTAAAAACAATATAACTATACTATTTTTCATGTTCTAATATTCTTTTACGATTCGTATTGCATTTAAAATAGGCACAGACTCCACCGCTCCAAAACGAATGACAAGCCCTTTTCCCTTTGAAACCGGAACAATATATTTTTAATGACCGCACGTTCGGAACCGTATTCTTCTGCAATATTCATTTGCCCGGCGACAGATACCCCATTTATATCCACAGAAAATACCCGGTTTGCATACTCCTCTTTCACCACATCATTTCCTAAATTATACACCAAAGCCTCTCTTTTATTTTCGGAAGTAAGTTCCGTCCAATACAAATATACAGCATAGACACCATCCGGCACATCCGCTTTAAAGGCCTCAATACCTACCCGTTGCGTCTGAAAGATAGGATCCTGATCCGTTCCCAGTATATCAGTGTCGCTGGCAGGCAAAGAACCGTAACGAGTCTTATTCGGAGCCACTTTTCCGCCAATATATCCCCATGAGCCTTTTTCATAAGCCTGTTCGGGTATCCAGCACAGTTCTGCTGTCCGGTCCTCGAAATAGCGTTGAGCACCCAATAATACATTGACTTCCGTAAAGCCGCTCTTCACATTGACACATTGGAAATTGCAAACATACTGGTCACGATATTCGCGTCCCTCTTTTTCAATTACAGCATCTACCACATTCTCTCCATTGACAAAAGGAATATCCACAGAAACGACCTTATCCGATACCGGATATACTCCCAAACTCTTTCCATTTAAAAAGACTTCCACCTTATCTGCATTGGTATACACCTTCAAAGGTTGCGTACAGCTCTTTCCATCCCGACTGGCTCCCGCCCTATTCTTCCATGACTTAGAAGCAATGTGCAGGACAGGCGACTCTTTCAGATAAGCCTGATAAAGATAATATCCATCTTTACGTTCTCTATCCGTACTTACCACCCCTTTATTGTTCACATGAGGCATGGCGTTTCTTCTGGCTTCAGAATAAAAAATCATTCAAGTTCCAAACCATAGCTCCCACGATATAATCCCTCTTTAGAATTTCAGGCAAGTAATGTTCGTGGTAGATGGAACCAAATTCACAACTAAAGTCAAACCGCATCGGCGAAAAAAGAGTGAATACGAGTATCCACATCCGCCCCGTATTCGGTAATGAGCAACGGTTTGTGAGGAAACTCCCTGTGAAGTTCTTCCAGTTTCTCTTCAAATCCACTCAAGCTACCACCATACCATCCATTATAAAGATTAAAACCCAATAACATCGGTAATTCTGTAATTCCCGCTTCCTGATAGATTTGAGAAGTAGAATGACAAGGCAACATGGTATAGCGTTCCGAATCCAGACTTCTGATCTGCGCCTCAATCGCCGAAGCTATTTGATGAAGGAATGTCATGTAGTCCGCCCGTTCCGTCCTATTTTCCGGATTAAAAGGAGGACGCAAAAGCACTTCATTCATATAAGCCCAAATGATAACAGACGGATAATTATAGTTCTGACAAACCATTTCTGTCACCTGTTCCACGCAATTATCCATAAATGCCTTACTTTGAGTGATGGCATTCACTACCGGAATTTCAACTGAAGTCAATAGTCCTAACTTATCACACATTTGCATCACAACCGGATCTTGCGGATAATGAGCCACTCGCAGGAAATTACTTCCCATATCCTTACTCAACTGTACATCCCGGATATGCATTTCATCCCGCAAAGCATTTCCCATTCCTTTGTAATCCTGATGCCGACTGGTACCAATCAATTTCCGATATTTCCCATTCAAGAAAAAAAAACCTTTCTCCGCATCAAAATGATATTCACGAATTCCCAACGGATTGACAACACAATCGAGCACCTCCTCTTTTTTTTTATTCTTCAGACGGCTATACACCTTATATATATAAGGAGAGTCCACATCCCAACGTTTAGGCTGCATAATAGTCATGAGCGATTCAAAAGCTACATTCTTTTCTTCCGCCTTCACATTTACTTTCTTTTGTGAAAGCGCTACTCTGTTACCATCTGCATCCAAAATCTCCGTTTCAAGAATCAATGATTGATTACTCTTCAAAGCATTGGACAAGAATGTCTTCACTGAAATATTTGCTTGCAAATCCGTAATCTTCGATGCTTTGAGATACACACCACTAGAAGCGTAATGAGTAGCAGACAGTTGCACAGGAGAAGTATACACCAGATAAACATCCCGATAGATTCCCCCGAAGAAAGTAAAGTCCGCTGAAAGAGGAGCAATATCCGGATTATGCGAGTTGTCAACGCTCACAGCTATCAGATTGCGTCCGGCATGAACATAATCAGTCACGTCAAACGTAAAAGCGGAATAACCACCTTTATGATTTCCAACAAACGTTCCATTCACAAACACATTCGTTTCCTGATTGGCCCCTCAAAACTAAGATAGACTCTTTGTTCGGGGATCAGTTCCTCCAGTCACCAGTTTCCTGTACCAGCCTTTTCCCCGGAAATAACCGGGAATTTCATCCTCTGCATCTTTTGCATTCCACGTATGAGGAATGGAAACATCCGTCCAACCGGAAATATCAAAGTCAGCAGCGGACGCATCTCCCTCAAAGAGGGAGAACTTCCAACCGTCATTAATCGTTTGCGTCACACGCTGACTATAAACCGTGCCGGTCATAACCAGTAACAAACAGGCTAAAATTGTTTTTTGATATACCTTATACATACCTAATACCATTATTTCGAAATTGAACGGACTGCACGAACAAATCTTTTACCGTCTTTTTAGCATTCGATTTATCCCAGGCAAGCGGTTTTCCAAAACGTACATAAAATGCGCTTGTACCGCTCGACGTTTCGCGACTAGCCCAATAAGAATCTCCGGTAGCAGATGCTGCTGCCGTATTCATGATAGTTCCTCCTGCACCAGTAATCACTTGATCCCAAGCTGTACGGTTTGCTTTCTCAAAATCAGTAATTGCATCCGGGTTATTCTCCGTTGCATCTGCCACTGCAGTCCCATTATAAGTTTCAAACATCTGTTCCAAATCCGTTCTCGTAGGCCAATACCATCCGGAACCTTTATCCATACAATATTTAAGAGCGGGCATTTCTGCTGCATTCGGCAATGCTGCCAACGCAGTAGTATTTGCCAGGCCATTGTCATTGGATAAAGTTAAACCGGTAGAAGCCGGAGAGCTTGCCGTAGACCATGCCAGATTCTCTCTGTCCAATGACATAATCTTAGCCTTACCACGATTAGTGCCATCTACCCAGAACACAATGCCTCCTTTTAACGAACCATTATCCGCAATCACCTGTCCCACCGCAAACTCGGAACTTAAAAGCCCTCTTTGTGTAATAGTAACTTCTTGTTTAGGTGCATTCGCTCCGCTTCCGGCTATTACCGTAGCAGTCGTTATCCGGTTAGAACTATTCAAATTAGGAGATAATGTCCAGAAATAAAGAGTTTTACTTGTTACATCAACATACGCTTTCACCCAAGACTCATCAGTTATATTTACTGTAAATTCTGTTTCATCAGAAATCATCGTTATTCCTTCTGATTTCGTCACAGCATCAGGAGTAATAGTCACGGTATTTGTACTTAACTCGAGAGAAGCGCCTCCTTCAGCCGCAACATTCTGATTCACCGTTACCTCCACCGACTTAGCGGCTGTGCCAGTACCGGCTGTAACCGTAGCAATAGTCGTACGAACATCGCCAGTGGTATTTTTAGATTTTGCCTTGAACGTAACTGTTGTGCCCGAAATAGTATACGAAAGCCAGGAATCATTTGCCAAAGCCACACTAAATACCGTTTTATTGGATGTCAATGTCACATTTGCTTCCGCTTCATTAGCTCCTTCCAATGTCACAGGATTCGGATTAACCGTCAATGTTGCCGGTTCTTCAGGATAAGTATAATCACCGATTGTACGCATACATCTTACAAAACGGTTGGTAGCTGTTTTATTTCCTGCATCAGCTCCCGATTTACCGAAACGTACCCAATAAGCCTGATTACCTGCTGCGTTTTCCGTACTCGACCAATAGCTTTCGCCATTGCCCGAACCGGCAGCTTCGTTCATCACATCACCTTGTAAATCAGTCAACATCTTATCAAATGCAGCACGTGCCGCCTTCTCTACTTCCGTCAGTTTATCAGGTACGGCTGAAATAAAATCCGGATCAGCATGTCCAACACCATTATAGGCATCAAACAATTCCCATAATTCATCACGGGCAGGCAGATACCATCCGTCACCCAACGACTGGCAATATGCTACCGCATCATTTGCCGACGTAGAAGTGAACAAGGCAGAATTAGCATATCCGTTGACGGTGGAAAGTGCATTATGAGACATCACAGAAGCCTCGAAAGGATTCCCTCCCTGACGCTTCACTGAAACCGCTTTTCCTACCATATTATCCGAAGGATCTACCCAGAAAATCATACCGATACCCTCATCCACACTTTGTCCTATCTTCAAAGAAAGATCCGGTTCTTTAGAATCCTGGGTAACCGTCACCTCCACTGTATATGAGCCGCAAGTCAGTTTCACAACAGTCGTTCTTGCATCTTCACCGTCATTTTGTGTCAAGGCCGTGTAGACAACACTTTTAGAACTTACATCTACAGAAAGCCACTCCGCTTCATACTGTGCAACAACCTGACCGACATTGGTATATAACAGCGACGTAACAGAAGAACCCGCTGCTTTCGCCAAATTTACTTTTGTATCTTTACAATTAAATTCAGGCATCACGCGTACCGATGCATCATCGACACAGGAAAGCAATCCCAGATTTAAAATCAATAAGAAGTATATTACTTTTTTTTCATATTCATTCATGTTTTACAGATAATCAATCGCTTAATACCAGTTCTCATTCTGTGGGAAATTCTCTTTCCCCATCAAGTCAATCTGTTCCTGTGGAATAGGCCAACATTCGTGCTTTCCAACCACAAAACTGGTACGGCATTCCGCATAATCTTTATCCAGATAAGGGTTTTCAGCCTTCGTCTCGCCATAATGCGCTTTCACTCTTTCGCCCAAGAGTCCCAAACGTTTCAACAAAGGCCAGCGAACGCCTTCAAAATTCAACTCACGGGCATATTCATCCAAAAGTATATCCTGTGTCAGAGGACCTGCAAATTTATCATTTCCCGCACGTTCCCATGTTTTATTGTAACAGCGCAAAGCATCTGTACTCATACCTCCGTCACGACGCATATATGCCTCTGCCGCCATTAAGTAAGTTTCTGCCAGTCGATAGACAATCAGATCCTTGAAACCCGTTGTCCGGTCCGGATTATCAGCCGTCGTCCATTGGTCAAAGTATTTTTTCGACACAAAATGCAGTGTTTCACAATAGCTGGAACTCTGTGTTAGAGGAATCAATTCTCCATATTTAGGAGAAGTCGGGTCATTGTATTTAAAGCGGTGAACAAACAACTCATTATATCGCGTATCTTTTGCCTGATCGTACAGACTCAACAGATAGGTATTCGGATAAATACGTCCCCAACCATATCCACCCTGATCGGCTGTATTGATACAACCCGAAATTTTATTGATCCGGGTAGTGGTTTGAATAGAGATACGATGTCCGGCAACCGGAGTTCCGGAACCACCTCCACCCAAGTTTTGTGAATATTGGAAACTCCATAACACTTCCGGAGATTTCAAATCTGCCCCATTAAATACATTCTCGGCTTTCTTTTCCATCGAGTAGATGCCTTCCTGCTTAAAGATATCCTCACATTCCTCAATGGCTGTATCCCAATCCGACTCCCACATGGCAACCTGTGCACGGACATGTTTGGCAGTAGCTTTTGTTACCCGTCCATACAATACATTTCCAATATTTAGAGGAAGCGACCAGTCCAATCCTTTCATGGCATCGTCCAAGTCAGTTGTAATCAGTGTCATCAGTTCTGCGTGAGAAGCCGGTTTGTATTCCCGTTTCAGATTGTCGACAGTGGTCGGGGTGATATTCAGATAAAGACGGTCAAAGCGTTTCCAGAGTTCAAAATAGCTCCGTCCTCTGAAGAATTTCGCTTCACTCCATGCATGGAGCACATCGCTGTCATCCAGTCCCAGGGCTTCTGCGGCTACAATAATTTCATTTGCTTTTCCAATAATACCATAGTGATGTTTCCAGAACTTATTGACATCCCCAGTACTTGGAGTAAAACTCGTGTTCAAACGTCCGATTGAAGTAGAAACACCTGCTCTAAGTATCGCAATATCCGTATTAAAGTCACACATAGTAACGATGTACAGATTGGATTCATTATTATCCGCTCCACCCGGCAATTCACGTGCCGGGAGTACAGACCTGTGACAGCTGTATTCAACCCTTCGGGAGTAGTGAACAGATAATTGTTCGTCACGTCTGTCTTTGATTCCAGATTTAATAAATCCGAGCAGGAAGCGGTCAACATTCCGCAGATGACAAAGGCTGTATATATTAACTTTTTTCATAAGGATTCTTTATTTTAGAATGAAACATTGACACCAAATACATATTGTTTGGACTCCGGATAAGACCCGGGAGTCAGTTCGGGACTATAAGACTTAAACTCCGTAAATGTCAGCAAATTAGTAGCAGTTGCATACAGACGCAATTTATGAATCGGAGTATTCTTCAATAGTCTGGCCGGGAAAGTATATCCCAATTGTAAGGTGCGTAAACGGATATAAGATGCATCCTGAATAGCGATGGCACTCAAATAAGAAGGGTCTGCACTATAAGAAGGACGCGGGAATTTGTTCGACGGATTGAACGGAGTCCAGTAATCCACCTTCACTCCATTCAGTTTTCCGCGCAAAGAACCTCCGGAATTATAGTCATACAAATAACTATTCTTTATCTTTCTGCCGGAAACTCCATACCAATCCATGAACAAGTCAAATCCTTTCCAGTTCCATGTGGAAGAAAGAGAGACGGTAAATTTCGGATCCTTCCGGATAGGCACTCTGTCATCTGCCGTGATCTTTCCATCTCCATTGTTATCACGCACTTTAACCATACCCGGTTCAATAGCGCCGCCGTAATCAATCGGGCTGTCGGCTACACCGTCATTGTTACTGTCATAGGTGTTTTTCAGCGTATATACCAAATTCCCCGTACCGTCACGAGTGATATCAAAATCATCATACTGAAAAATTCCGTCTACCAGATAATCATAATATACATTGATCGGTTCTCCGATAATCCACCCCTGTGCTACCTGACTGGCGGGTTTACCATTTTCATCGAGCGTATCGTCAATACGGACAATTTCATTCTTATACATACTGAAATTGGTTCCAAGCGACCAGGTAAACTCTTTCGTACGTATCACATCACCATTTAAAGAAAGATCGATACCACTGGATTTCGTCTTTCCCAGATTATCCAGCATAGTGGTATATCCAAGTGATGCATTCAAAGAGCGTTCCACCAATAGATCTTTCGTATGCGTATTGTAATATTCCACCGTACCATTCAGGCGACCATTGAAGAAACTAAAATCAACACCTAAATTAGCCGTTGCAGACTGTTCCCATTTCAGGTTCGGGTTAGAAAGCTCCTTACCCGGCAAATATCCCATCTGGAAAGTATCTCCAAACTCATATCCTTTATTATCTGCCAGCCCCAAAGTAGTGTAATTGCCGATACCGTTCTGATTACCAACAATACCATAACTGACACGCAGTTTGAGGTTATCAATCCACGACACATCTTTTAGGAAATTCTCCTGATTGACACGCCAGGCAAAAAGCAGCTGACGGGAATGTACCCCATTTATTTTCTTTTCCGAAACGGCTGGAACCGTCGCGACGAACAGCCACATTCAACAGATAACGGTCTAAAAGCGAATACTGTGCACGAGCCATGAACGACACCAGATTATTTTCATTAAACTGACGACGGGGCTTGCCTGTAAACTCACCTTGAGAAATGAAATTCCAGTCTTTATCTACCGGAAGATTGTCTACTGAATAGCCGATAGACTTCGAGCCATTATGGTCGACAGACTGCACACCGGTCAACGTCAACTGATGTTTCTTATTGCGGATAGGCACTTTATAAGTCACAATATTCTCAACCAGCCAGTTCTGCGTGCGTGATTCGTCGAGCACAGCTGTTCCTCCACCTCCCGGATATTGGGAATCTTTATAGGAGCCGTCTTCAGATGTCTGATTATAAACGGAAGTATTCAGACGATAATTGAATCCCTTGAAAGGCTTCACATCCATAAAAAAGTTCAGGCGGTAATTATCGCGGGAGACTTCACGTCCGTAATGCTGGGCACGGTACAAAGGATTATAATTTCCTTCCGAGTTGATATACTTTGTATACTTGCCATCCGCATCATATATTTCCGCCAATGGGGAACTGGTAATAAAATCATTAAAGTTACCATCCTCACGATCTTGTTTAGTCATCGCATAAGAAGAATTGATGCCAAACTAATCCACTTTGATATTTCAAAGTCCAGATTCAACCTTAAAGAAAACTTCTGGTATCCCGATCCGGTAACCACCATTCCCTGTTGGTCAAAATAGTTGGCACCTGCCGATACTTTGATTTTCTCTGTTCCTCCACGTACACTGACATCATGATTATGGTAAATTGCATTTCTGAACATTTCTTTTTTCCCAGTCGATAAACTTTCCGCTGGCCTATACCCGCTGCATAACCTCGTCTTCCAATGCCTCGGCTATCGAAATCTCACGTGCATCAATAATTCCCTTATCATGTGCCTTCGCTTCACGACGAAGCTGCATATATTCTTCGGGAGAATAAAAATCAAAATTTCTCCATAGGGACTGGATACCCAGATAACCATTATAACTGACTTCCACCTTTCCGGCTTTACCGCGTTTGGTAGTAACCAGTACCACACCGTCACTGGCACGTGCTCCATAAATAGCCTGCGACGCGGCATCCTTCAGAATTTCAACCGACTCAATATCGTCCGCACTCAACGTGCTAAACTCCGTTGCACTGGAAGGAGAACCATCTATGATATATAAAGGAGCATTGTCCGCACTGATAGAACGGGAACCGCGAATGGTGATCGAAGGAGTCGATCCCGGACGTCCCGAACTGCTCGTTACATTCACACCTGCGGCACGTCCACGCAACATATCAGCCACATTGCCGGCGGAAATGTCTTCATTTCATCCGCTTTGACCGAGGCTACCGAAGTTGCCACATCACTCTTACGCTGAACTCCATAACCGACAACGACCAATTCATCGAGCATTTTCGACTCTTCTACCATATCCACATTCAATACCGTTTTCGTACCGACACGTATCTTCTGTTCCTTATATCCTATACAAGAGAAAACAAGGGTAGATTTTGCAGATACACTGATTGAATATTTTCCATTTACATCCGTCACTGTACCGTTAGTAGTCCCCTCCTCCATAATATTAGCTCCGGGGATTGGTCCAAGTGCGTCTGTCACAACTCCAGAAACTCTGACGTTTTGAGCACTAACCTCTAAAGAGATAAGAAAGGCTGTCAGGAACACAGCCCATTTAATTACGATGTTTTTCATACTATGTAATAATTTGAATGATTACAGCGCAAAAATCCAAATAATTAGCGATTTCGAATAATAGAATCGTCCGTATAAAAGTTCAAATAGTACAATTCTCGCTAAGAGAAAAACACATAAAACGCTATATATTAACAATTTGTGTGTTTTCTTCGATAAGCAGCCGGAGTAATATCATAAGCATTCTTAAAGCACCGGATAAAATAACTTGGATTAGAAAAGCCGTAATCAAATGCTATATCAGCAATCAGGGCATTGGGATCATTGATTAATTTTTCTGTTGCCTTTTTCAGTCTCAAAGATAAAATAAAGTCATTCGGGGTCTGTCCGGTCAATGCTTTCAGTTTGGTGAAAAGCAACGTTCTGCTCATGCACATCTCCCGTGCAAAAGTGGCTACGTCAAAGTCTGCGTTATCAATATAAGATTCCACAATCGCCGTAGCATCCATCAGCATCTTTTTATCGATCGGATTAAATGGAAGATCTTCCACTTTAGGTTCATCATTCCGGGCAAACCGCTGCTGGAGCAGTTTACGAGTCTGGATGATATTGTTGCAACGGGCCACCAATATCTTGATATTGAAAGGTTTGGAGATATAATCATCCGCTCCCGTCTGCAAGCCCTCTAAGGTATGTTCTTCCCGATTGCGGGCAGTCAGCAATACCACAGGAATATGACTGGTCTGCAAATTGCTTTTCAACTTCTCGCACATCTCCAGGCCGGACATGACTGGCATCATAATATCACTCACAATCATCTGTGGTTGTAGTGAAGAGGCCTGCTCCAATCCTTCCTGCCCGTCGGCAGCCGTATATACATCATATATCTGTTCAAAAATCTGTGCCAACACCTTACGCATCTCCGGATTATCCTCCACAATCAGTATTTTCACCGTTTTATCCGGCTTCACCATTTCCGAGATTTCTTGAGGCTCTATTACATAATGTTCGGCAACGCGTTCATCTGCAGAGGAAGATGCTTCCACATTCACATTTGCATCCCGGTGAAGAGTAACGATAAAAGACGTTATTCCATTCGGCTCACTTTCCACTCCGATAGTTCCCTGATGCAATTCCACAATACCTTTTGCCATTGCCAGCCCGATACCCGATCCTTTGACAGTCTGTGTAGTTGTTGCCGAATCATCCTGCCAAAACCGTTCAAATACATGTTTGATCTTGGACTTTTCAATACCGACACCCAAATTGTTGACTGAAATCACAATGTCATTCTCTCCTTCCGCTGCCAATTCTACAGAAATCCAGTCACCGGGCTTCGTATATTTAAAAGCGTTGGACAATAGATTATAGAACACTTTCTCTATCTGCGTCTTGTCAATATACAAATCCGCTTCTTTCAAAGTGGAAGAAAAGCGGAGATCGATCTTATTCAGCTGCGCATAGCTATAGAAAGAACAACAAATCTCCTCTATCACCGCAACAATATTCTCTTTGGAAATTTTCAATTTCAGATATCCCTGATCCTGCTTACGGATATCAATCACCTCATCCACCAGATTATTCATCCGGCGGGAGTTCTTATAAATCTCCAAAATCTTATTATACACCTCGGGGATCATGTCTTTATGCATCAGGAGCATCTCAAGCTGACTGGATATAAGCGTTAACGGAGTACGGAACTCATGCGATACATTGGTAAAGAAACGTAGTTTGGACTGGTTCACATTTTCGATATACTCTTTTTTCCCGTTTCTCGGCCAATAGAGAATGTTGCAAGGTTTTCCGTATCCAGAACATACGGATAATATAGCCTGCAATAAGAATACCTGCCAATATCATCAGCAAAATAAACCATGCCCGTTGATAAACGGGAGCCTCCACTATCAGCTCAAAACTGGCAGAAGGTGCTTCCTGATCGTGAATGCGCAACTGGTCGCCACGAACATGAAAAGTATAACGCCCCGGATGAAGATTGGTATAAGTAACCATCGTATTATCTCCCGCCTTCATATATTCGTTATCAAATCCTTCAAGTTTATATTCCAGACCGATATTGGAAATATTATTCAGGGTATTACTTGCTATCTCAAAAGTGACGGAAGAATACCTGGGCGGCAATACCAATTGATGTTCATACAATACCGTTTCCTTGATAAGTCCCAACGAATCAAGGGGTTGAATTTCCGTATTATCCACAAGCACGCGTTTTACGAACACATTATACTCCACAGATTGCTTGTTCAGTTTCTCCCTGGGCTATGGAAACGATACCTGCCAGTCCACAGACATAAATATCGTGGTCGGACGCAATGTACAGCCCTCCGTCATTCACGTTATTCAAGGGAAAATCACTCTGCCTGTTATAGTTCTCGAATGTGGTAGTGGCTAGATTGAATTTAGAGAAACCGCCATTCGTTGCCACATAAATGGAACCGTCCACGGACTCTCTACCAATCCGGTGATAAATCCATTCTCCAGTCCCTGCTTCGCTCCGTATCCTACAAAGATATCTTTCTTCTTATCGAACAGATAAATTCCCGATCCCGTCGATCCCAGCCATATACGTCCTTTTCTATCACATAAAATGTGATTAATGTGGTGCTGCGCCGTGCTCTGCGCTATTTGAGAGAAAGGATAACTATGGGAAATGCCTGCTTTCAAATTGACCCGTATCAGATCAAAAGAAGTGGTCAGCCACAAATCCCCTTCTTTATCAAACGTCATATCCCAAACCTGCGACAAATGTCTGGAAGCTAAAGAAGGATGTTCGAAATAATGCAACCGGAGATGTTTTTTATCCAATACAAGCAGCCCACCCTTGGCGGCTATCAATAAGGAATCGTGACCGGAAAACTCTATCATTTTTACCAGATTATAGGCCCTGTCAACCGTTTTCCCCTCCGGAGTATCGATATTTTCCGAAATAGATTCTATATGTCCGGTCGACAGATTAATCCGGTTGATGCCCTGATAAAGCGAAGCTACCCAAAGATAATCCGATTCTTTCTCATAATACAGAGACTTCACAATCTTAAAAGACAGCTCTTGAGCATATAAATGTTTAAGCGGGAAAAAACGTTTGGCATGTTTATCATAATAGTTCAATCCGCTTCCTTCACTTGCAAACCAGATCCGCCCGGAACGGTCTTCGGCAATGGAACTGATGATATAGGAATTCAAATGCCCGCCAACAGCCGTAGACGAACGGTAAAAGTGATAAGCATCATTCGCTACATTATAATATTGTATTCCCTGATAGAAAGTGCCCAGCCATAAAGTTCCCGAAGTGTCGTAATGCATCGAAATGATGGAACGTGTATCGGCCGCCTCCACATTCAAGTCATATTCATAATCCGTAAACTCTCCGGTAGAGAGATTTAAAGTCTGCAAACCGGCATAAGTTCCGATATACAGAAGACTATCATTGGCTTGTGTCACATGGCGCACATTATCATGGTTGATCGTATGATCAGCCACCTTATTATATCTGTAATGAGTAAGCTCCCCATTTGCCTCCAACCGGGTAAGTCCCCGATTTCTGGTAGCTATCCAGATGCTCCCGTTTCTGTCTTCCGTAATCGAATTAACAGCCCCCACATCAATATGACGGGTGATATGAGCAGCCTGATCGATACAATAAATACCCTTGGAAGAAGTACCCACCACCACTGTTTGATTCTGACGAACCATTAGACTGTTCATCAATATATCCTCTCCGTCCGAAGGGAATGAAAAGAATAACTCGGGCACTTGGTTGAGATCGCGATAACGGTAGATTTCTTTTCCGGTAGCTATCCACAACGCGTCGTGCGCATAGCAGATTCCTGCAACTTCTCCTTCACGCAACACCCTAAAACGATTCAAACGCATATCATAAAGAGTCACACTCTGCAAACTACGGATAAAAAGCAATCCTTCCCTGTTTCCGCAAACCTGCCGGATATTATTTATATTGATTGAATAGGGATTCGCGTTATCCGGTTTGAAGACTTCAAATTTACGACCGTCAAAGCGGTTCAGTCCGTCTTGAGTACCAATCCATAAAAATCCGAATTCATCCTGATAGAAACAATTGACCGTTTGATGCGAAAGTCCTTGCCTCACGTCTTTAAAACGCATATTGATATCCTTCGTCACATTTGCCATGCAACAAAGTACCGATATAAACAGGCAGTAAATAACAAGAAAGTTAGCTTTGGTCATCAGTGTTTTCGATAATTCGGATGCAATATTCGGGAAAATCCAAGATATATGCAAGTGTTTATGCAAAAACCTGATTGACTATTGCCTGTTAATTATCCCCCGGACTACGTATAACTAATCTCCCGATCGAATAAAATTAATCGTCTGACAGTTGATTCTTTTTTCGTCTGACAATTGTCAGACGAAAGCTCAACAGTAGTCAGACGCAAGTTCAACAACTGTCAGACGATTAATTTTATGCATAAACAAGATTAGTTCCCTCTTTACTTAGAAATAGTTTTTAGCATACGAAAGATTAAATTATACTATCAACCGCCTAAACGCTTGTTTATCATTGGTGAACTGCGTACTTTTGCACGCCAATAAAAAAAATAGAACAATGACCCCAAAAACCAAAGGTTTTATCTATGGAGCGATTGCCGCTGCCAGCTACGGTATGAATCCTCTTTTTGCACTTCCGCTCTATGCAGCCGGAATGAGTGTCGATACCGTTTTATTCTACCGTTATTTCTTCGCCGCAATCGTACTGGGTATTCTGATGAAAATGCAGCATCAATCCTTTGCGCTTCACAAGGCAGACGTTTTGCCCTTAGTCATTATGGGATTGCTATTCTCTTTTTCATCACTGCTTTTGTTTATGAGCTATAATTATATGGATGCCGGAATAGCTTCTACCATTCTCTTCGTCTACCCGGTGATGGTAGCTGTCATTATGGGGATATTCTTCAAAGAAAAGATTTCCGCAATTACCGTCTTTTTTCCATCCTGCTGGCGCTTTCAGGTATCGCCTTGCTCTATCAGGGAGATGGAAACAAACCGCTGTCGACTTTGGGAATCATCTTTGTTCTGCTGTCCTCACTCTCTTATGCTATATATATAGTAGGCGTGAACCGTTCGACACTGAAAAACCTGCCGACCACCAAGCTTACATTTTACGCCATTTTGTTCGGACTATCGGTTTATATCGTCCGTTTAAATTTTTGTACGGAGCTACAAATAATACCGTCAGTCTGGCTCTGGGCCGACGTACTGACACTAGCCATTCTGCCGACTGCCGTATCACTGATCTGTACCGCACTCGCCATCCATTACATAGGCTCTACTCCAACAGCCATACTGGGTGCCCCTGGAACCGGTGACAGCTCTATTTTTCGGTGTTCTCCTGTTTCACGAAAAACTGACTCCCCGGTTAATGGCAGGTATTTTAATGATTATCACCGCTGTTACCTTGATTATCATCGGTAAGTCACTCATAAAAAAGATGGGAATGCTGTTGCAGATGAACAAAAAATAATATACTTTTGCTACTTAATCAATCAAAATGCAATTTTAAATCTCAAAAAATATGGTAGACGTAAAGACTTGCCTTGACAATGCACAAGAAAAAAAATGGACATGGCCATCATGTATCTGGAAGAAGCACTGGCACATATCCGCGCTGGAAAAGCGAGTGCCCGCTTATTAGATGGTATCCGCGTAGATTCTTACGGAAGTATGGTGCCTATCAGCAATGTAGCAGCAATTACTACTCCGGACGCCCGCAGTATCGTAATCAAGCCGTGGGATAAAAAGCATGTTCCGCGTTATCGAAAAAGCAATCATCGACTCTGACCTCGGTATCATGCCCGAAAACAATGGTGAAGTGATCCGTATCGGTATTCCCCCTCTGACGGAAGAACGTCGTAAGCAATTGGCAAAACAGTGTAAAGGCGAAGGCGAAACTGCAAAAGTCAGCGTACGCAACGCCCGCCGAGACGGTATCGATGCACTTAAGAAAGCTGTAAAAGACGGATTGGCAGAGGATGAGCAAAAGAATGCGGAAGCGAAACTGCAAAAGATCCACGATAAGTATATCAAACAAATTGATGATATGCTTGCTGAAAAAGATAAAGAAATTATGACTGTTTAAATTGAAAATTGAGAATTAAAAATTGAGAAATAAAGTGAGGCATACTACATGTCACAGTTCATTCTCATTTTTTAATTCTCAATTCTCAACCTCAATTTATGAAGGGATTAGTAATCAAAAACACGGGTAGTTGGTATCAGGTGAAAACCGATGACGGACAATCTATCGAATGTAAAATCAAGGGTAATTTCCGACTGAAAGGGATTCGCAGCACCAATCCTGTCGCAGTGGGCGATCGTGTTCAGATTATACTTAATCAGGAAGGAACTGCTTTTATCAGCGAGATCGAAGACAGGAAAAACTATATCATCCGCCGTTCTTCCAATCTTTCCAAACAATCCCACATCCTTGCCGCCAATCTCGACCAGTGTATGTTGGTAGCAACCGTCAACTACCCCGAAACTTCCACTATTTTCATTGACCGCTTTCTTGCATCCGCAGAAGCTTATCGCGTTCCCGTCAAACTCGTATTTAATAAGGTAGATGCTTACGACGAAGACGAACTCCGCTATCTGGACGCACTCATCAACTTATATACACAGATCGGCTATCCTTGCTTCAAAGTTTCCGCAAAGAACGGTAATGGGGTGGACGAAATAAAAAAAGGCATTGGAAGGCAAGATCACTTTATTCTCCGGACATTCGGGAGTAGGAAAATCAACCCTTATCAATGCCATACTGCCGGGAATAGAAACAAGAACGGGTGAAATCTCTTCATATCACAACAAAGGAATGCATACTACCACTTTCTCCGAGATGTTTCCCGTGGAGGAAATGGCTACATTATCGACACTCCGGGCATCAAGGGGTTCGGCACATTCGATATGGAAGAAGAGGAAATCGGGCATTATTTTCCCGAAATATTCAAGACTTCCGCCGACTGCAAATATGGCAACTGCACTCACCGTCATGAACCCGGATGTGCCGTACGCAAGGCCGTAGAAGAACACCTTATCAGCGAATCGCGCTATACCTCTTATTTAAATATGCTGGAGGATAAAGAGGAAGGCAAATATCGGGCTGCTTACTGATTAACTCTTTTTTTACCCTTTCTTTCTTTAAACCTTTCCCGACGGGGAAGTCTAATCTCTAAAGATGTATCATAACTGCTATATACAATACTAAACCATGAATAAAAAAAAACTAAATGGGGCATCATTATTCTTGTTGGTGCCGGAATTATCGGTGGAGGAATCTATTCACAATTACCGAAAAAAACGACGAACTAGCAGCTGCCGACAAAGTGATGGGCGGCAATCAGAAAAAAGGGAAACAAGTTCTAAATGTAAATGCTAAAGTCATAAAGCCACAATCCCTGACAGACGAGTTTACCACTACCGGCGTACTTCTACCCGATGAGGAAGTGGATTTGTCTTTCGAAACTTCGGGAAAAATTGTGGAAATCAACTTCGAAGAAGGAACGGCGTAAAGAAAGGGCAGTTGCTTGCCAAAGTAAACGACCGGCAGTTGCAGGCACAATTACAACGCCTCGTTTCACAATTAAAACTGGCAGAAGACCGTGTATTCCGTCAAGATGCTCTGTTGAAACGGGATGCCGTCAGTAAAGAAGCTTACGAACAGGTGAAAACGGATTTGGCAACCCTGAACGCAGATATAGAGATCATCAAAACCAATATCGAGTTAACCGAACTTCGTGCTCCGTTCGACGGAGTGATCGGACTTCGCCAAGTCAGTGTCGGTACTTATGCCTCTCCGACTACTGTTGTTGCCAAACTGACTAAAATCGCTCCATTGAAAGTGGAATTCTCCGTACCGGAACGTTATGCCAAGCAAATCAAAAAGGGGACTAACCTGAACTTCAGCGTTGAAGGAAACTTGGATGCTTTCGGCGCACAAGTGTATGCTGTGGAATCAGCTATTGACCCGAACCTGCATCAGTTTACCGCCCGTGCATTATACCCGAATGTTCATCACACCTTACTTCCCGGCCGTTACGCAAGCGTATTATTGAAAAAAGGAAGAAATTCCTAATGCGATAGCCATCCCTACAGAAGCAATCGTGCCGGAAATGGGTAAGGATCAAGGTCTATCTGTATAAATCAGGAAAAGCCGAACCGGTGGATATTATTACCGGCATCCGCACGGCATCTGAAGTGCAGGTGATCAGAGGATTACACATGGGAGATACCATCATTACTTCAGGAACACTGCAACTACGTACCGGACTTGCCGTTACTCTTGACAACATTGATTAATAATACCTGCGCCCTATGAACATATCCGAATTAAGCATACGCCGCCCGGTATTAGCCACCGTACTAACCATCATTATCTTACTTTTCGGATTTATCGGATACAACTATCTGGGTGTCCGTGAGTATCCGTCGGTGGACAATCCCATCATCTCCGTGAGCTGCTCTTATCCGGGAGCTAATGCCGATGTTATCGAGAATCAGATAACCGAGCCTTTGGAACAAAACATCAACGGTATTCCGGGAATCCGTTCTTTGTCCAGTGTGAGTCAAGCAAGGGACAAAGCCGTATCACGGTAGAATTTGAATTATCCGTCGATTTGGAAACTGCCGCCAATGACGTACGTGACAAAGTGTCCCGCGCACAACGTTACCTGCCACGCGACTGTGACCCTCCGACCGTTTCAAAAGCGGACGCTGACGCCATGCCCATCCTGATGGTTGCTCTTCAAAGTGACAAGCGCACGTTATTGGAATTGAGCGAAATCGCAGATTTGACTGTAAAGGAACAATTACAGACGATTGCCGATGTAAGTAGTGTATCTATTTGGGGGGAAAAGCGTTACTCCATGCGTCTATGGCTCGACCCCACTAAAATGGCCGGCTACGGAATCACTCCTATCGACGTTAAAAACGCCGTGGACAATGAAAACGTGGAACTTCCTTCAGGTAGTATCGAGGGAAATACTACCGAACTGACAATCCGAACACTTGGATTGATGCATACAGCTGATGAATTTAACGATTTGATTATCAAGGAATCGAATAACCGCATCGTCCGCTTCAGCGATATCGGACGTGCAGAACTGGGACCCGCCGATATCAAAAGCTATATGAAGATGAACGGCGTGCCTATGGTAGGTGTCGTAGTCATTCCGCAACCGGGTGCCAACCATATCGAAATTGCCGACGCAGTATATCAGCGTATGGAGCAAATGAAAAAGGATTTGCCGGAAGATGTGCACTATAATTACGGATTTGACAACACTAAATTTATCCGTGCATCTATCAATGAAGTAAAATCGACCGTATATGAAGCTTTTGTACTCGTAATCATCATTATCTTCCTCTTCCTGCGTGACTGGCGCGTCACATTGGTGCCTTGTATCGTAATCCCTGTCTCTCTGATCGGAGCATTCTTTGTTATGTATCTGGCAGGATTCTCCATTAATGTACTTTCCATGCTCGCCATCGTACTGTCGGTGGGGTTGGTGGTGGACGACGCCATCGTTATGACAGAAAATATTTATATCCGTATTGAAAAGGGAATGGCTCCCAAAGAAGCGGGAATAGAAGGAGCCAAAGAAATCTTCTTTGCCGTTATTTCAACGACCATCACACTGGTTGCCGTATTCTTCCCCTATCGTCTTTATGGATGGAATGACAGGACGATTGTTCCGGGAATTCAGTATCGTTATTTCGGGTTCAGTCATCATTTCTTCGTTTGCGGCATTGACTTTCACACCGATGCTGGCAACGAAATTGCTCATAAAACGGGAAAAGCAGAGTTGGTTCTATGCCAAAACAGAACCATTCTTTGAAGGAATGAACCGGCTGTACAGCCGGTCACTTGCCGCTTTCCTCAGCAAACGCTGGATTGCTCTTCCATTTACCTTCATCACCATTTGCCTGATCGGTTTTCTATGGAATGCCATTCCCGCAGAAATGGCTCCACTTGAGGACCGTTCGCAAATCAGTATTAACACCCGGGGGCAGAAGGTGTCACTTACGAATATATCCGGGATTATACGGAAGATATCAATCAGCTGGTAGACTCCATTCTTCCTGATGCGGAATCAGTGACTGCCCGTGTATCTAGTGGTAGCGGAAACGTGCGTATCACATTGCATGACATGAAAGACCGTAACTACACACAGATGGAAGTTGCCGAGAAGATCTCGAAAGCGGTACAGAAGAAAACGATGGCACGCTCGTTCGTACAACAGCAATCTTCTTTCGGCGGACGCCGTGGAAGTATGCCTGTTCAATACGTACTCCAGGCTACCAATCTGGAAAAATTAGAAGAAGTGCTGCCTAAATTTATGGCTAAGGTATACGAAAATCCTGTTTTCCAAATGGCGGACGTCGACTTGAAATTCAGCAAGCCGGAAGCCCGTATACAAATCAACCGTGACAAGTCCAGCATCATGGGGGTAAGCACTAAAAACATTGCTCAGACATTGCAATACGGATTGAGCGGTCAGCGTATGGGATATTTCTATATGAACGGGAAACAATATGAAATTCTGGGGAAATCAATCGCCAGCAACGTAACAAGCCTGCCGATCTGAAAGCTATCTATATCCGTAGCAGCAATGGAGATATGATACAGCTGGACAATCTGATTGAACTGGAGAGCGGAATTGCTCCTCCAAAGTTATATCGCTACAACCGGTTTGTGTCTGCTACCATTTCCGCAGGTTTGGCGGATGGCAAAACAATCGGACAAGGTCTCGACGAAATGGACAAGATTGCCAAAGAGACACTCGATGATACCTTCCGTACTGCTCTGGCAGGAGACTCCAAGGAATATCGCGAAAGTTCTTCCAGTCTGATGTTTGCTTTCATTTTGGCAATCCTTCTGATCTACCTGATTCTGGCCGCCCAGTTTGAAAGTTTCAAAGATCCGTTGGTTATCATGCTGACAGTGCCGCTGGCTATTGCCGGAGCTTTGGTCTTCATGTATTTCGGAGATATTACGATGAATATTTTCAGTCAGATCGGTATTATCATGCTGATCGGTCTGGTGGCGAAGAACGGTATCCTAATTGTAGAATTTGCCAATCAGAAACAGGAAGCCGGAGAAGATAAGATGAGTGCGATCAAAGATGCTGCCCTTCAACGCCTCCGCCCGATTCTGATGACAAGTGCCTCTACGGTTTTGGGACTTATCCCGCTGGCATTTGCCACCGGAGAAGGTTGTAACCAGCGTATTGCCATGGGTACGGCGGTAGTGGGTGGTATGGTGGTCTCCACTCTGCTCACGATGTATATTGTACCGGCTATTTACAGTTACATTTCGACTAACCGAATCAAAAAACTACAAGAATGAAACAGAAAGGAATTTGCATGAAACGCATCGCTTATATAACCATTGCATGTGCCTTCTTATCAGTCTCTTTGCTAAGGCACAACAGATACGCACCCTGAAAGATTGCCTGGAGGAGGGATTGCAAAACAATTACTCTTTGCGCATCATCCATAACGAAGAACAGATCAGCAAAAACAACGCGACACTCGGAAATGCGGGTTACCTGCCTACCCTGGACTTCTCTGCCGGATATACCGGAAACCTCGACAATATTGAGACCAAGGCCCGTGCTACCGGGGAAATAACAAAAATAACGGAGTCTACGATCAGACGGTTAATGTCGGTCTTAACCTCAACTGGACTATTTTCGACGGGTTTAATATTAGTACTACATACAAACAGCTGAAAGAACTGGAGCGTCAAGGCGAAACAAATACCCGTATTGCCATTGAGGACTTTATTGCAGCCCTGACTTCGGAATATTATAATTTTATCCAGCAGAAGATCCGTCTGAAGAACTTTCATTATGCGATGTCACTTTCCAAAGAACGCCTGCGTATAGCAGAAGCAAGCCATCTTGTCGGTAAATTCTCGGGTCTGGATTATCAGCAAGCCAAAGTGGATTTCAATGCAGACAGTGCCCAATACATCAAGCAACAGGAACTTCTCCACTCTTCACGCATCCAACTGAATGAACTAATGGCCAATAACAACGTCAATCAGAATATCATTATCAAAGATTCCACCATCGACGTACACAGCGACTTGCAATTTGATGATTTATGGAATTCCACATTGGCAACCAATGCTTCTTTGCTCAAGGCCGATCAAAACACGGTACTTGCCCAATTGGACTACAAGAAAATAAACTCGCGCAACTATCCATATCTCAAATTAAATACCGGATATGGATATACGTTCAACAAGTATGACATCAATGCAAACAGCAGAAGAGGTGATCTGGGCTTTAATGCCGGAATAACGGTAGGATTTAACATATTCGACGGTAATCGCCGGAGCGAAAAGAGAAATGCAAGTCTGGCTTTCAAGAATCGTCGCCTGGAACGACAGGACCTGGAGCTAGCACTCCGGTCCGATCTCAGCAATCTATGGCAAGCCTATCGCAACAACCTTCAGTTGCTGAATCTGGAACGACAGAATCTGATAACTGCCAAGGACAACCACGATATCGCCATGGACCGTTATATACAGGGAGACCTTTCCGGTTTTGAAGTGCGTGAAGCACAAAAAAGTTTGTTAGATGCAGAGGAACGCATCCTTTCTGCTGAATATAATACGAAACTTTGCGAAATATCCCTGTTGCAAATCAGCGGAAAGATTACGAAGTTTCTGGAATAAGGAAGTAGTTTCCAAACATTAAATAAAAAAGCCATGAGAAAACTAAGTCTTTTCTTACTACTACTTTTTATCCTGACAAACATCTCAGCCCAAAAAGCAGCAGATTACAGAAAACAGCAGAACTACAAAGAATGGGTACACATCGCCCCCAAATTTGACGATGATTTCTTCAAGACAGAAGAAGCCCAACGCATTGGTGACAACGTGTTACTCTATCAGCAAATCCGGATATTCCACACACTCAATGCTCTTGATATTATTCTGAGCAAGGATAGCTGCCGGACCACCGATAGAAGCCAAGGTAGAAACCACCATACTTCTTACAAGCATCTGTCACTTGCTGGCTACGATTACCTTTTGCCAACATTACCATGCTACCGCCATGACTTTGGAACAAAGTTCCACATACGGGTCCATACGTCCTGCTGTAGTAGGACCCATAGAACCACAAGCCATGCCTTCCGGAGTTTTGCCGGACCTGCATAATAGATAGGATGATCCTTAATATACTGTGGCAAGTCTTCGCCGCGATCCAAACGTTCTTTCAGTTTAGCATGAGCGATATCACGACCTACGATGATCGTTCCGTTCAATGACAGACGGGTAGCTACCGGATACTTAGCCAATTCTTTCAGGATATCCGCCATCGGTTGGTTCAAATCAATCTTAACCACATCGCCTTCACCGGCTTCACGGAGTTCTGCCGGAATCAGCTCACCCGGTTTATCATCCATCTTTTCAATCCAGATACCTTCCTTATTGATCTTACATTTTATATTACGGTCAGCAGAACAGGAAACGCCCAGACCGATAGGACAAGAAGCACCGTGACGAGGCAAAGCGGATGATGCGAACATCGTGAGCCATATACTTACCACCAAACTGTGCACCCAAGCCAATCTTATAAGCTTCTTCCAATACTTGTTTTTCCAGTTCCACATCGCGGAAAGCACGCCCGTATTCATTACCGGTAGTAGGCAACTCGTCATAATAGTGAGTAGAAGCTAGCTTAACAGTCAGCAAGTTCTTCTCTGCCGATGTACCACCGATTACAAATGCAATATGATAAGGAGGACAAGCAGCCGTACCCAAAGTCTTCATTTTTTCAACAAGGAAAGGAACCAATGTAGCCGGATTCAAGTACAGCTTTCGTTTCCTGATATAAATAGGTCTTGTTCGCCGAACCACCACCTTTAGTCACACAAAGGAACTTGTATTCCATACCTTCAGTAGCTTCCAAATCAATTTGTGCAGGCAGGTTACATTTGGTGTTCACCTCATCGTACATAGTCAAAGGAGCATTCTGAGAATAACGAAGATTTTCTTCCGTATAAGTCTTATAAACTCCCAAGGAAAGGGCTTCTTCATCACAATAGCCGGTCCATACCTGCTGACCTTTCTCACCATGGATAATAGCAGTACACCCATTCGCCGGTACCGATTTCCGTGTCCGGTTTCAGACGCTGGCGTATTTCTTCGTTACTTTGGAAATTAATGCCTTCCAGGCGTTTTTATGATGGAGTTACCCAAAAACTTATGAATAGCGATCTCATAAAAACGGATACCATTATTTAAAGAGGAGTTCTTGATCTTTGCGCTCTGATAGGAATAGATTTCAGATGTTTCGCCGGATACCCGCCTAAGCTCTTTTTCAGAATAGAACGTCCCTTGAACATTTTCTGAATGGTGTATGGACTCAGAAGATTGTAATTGATATAATCCAATCGGTTCGGGTCTTTCCGTTTGTCACGTTTCGGCCACTTCTGAGCATCGCGAATGGTACCCACACTTCTCAGATTCACTCCCGGAACCAGATAAGTCGTGTTCCGTTGCTCGATCAGATAAGAGAAAGGAAGATTGGAGGTATCGGCATGATTAACGTGGCGTCCCATTACCAGAGAAAAGGCTCCGACACGTGCCGCCATAAGATATAGGAGTCGGAGGTCGTTTTGGCTCCTCTTTCCATGGTTCCCTGATGGATAGGCCCCAGTTTATACATATGGTTGCTCTGATTCGATCCCGATCCGCATTCATAAACGAGAACATACCGGCAATCAAGGTCCCGCAAAGATGGCGCATGCCTCCCCGTTCTCTCCCGATCCGTACATTCAGTTTTGATAGACCCTGTGTTCAGAATCATCACATGATCACCTATACTACCTCAAACCGCATGGAAGCATGACCCTTGTTGGAATAATAATCGGCAATCGCCTTCATGCGATTAATCAGTTCCGGACGGTGACGGTACAGCGCCAAGTATGTACGCCTGGTGGGCCGACAGTTTATCATTAATCAGCACCTCACGTCCCCCTGTTTCATTGAGCACTGTCGCTTCCACCCCATTACCAAAGGTGACAATCCGTCTACCAAAAATGATATCCACATTTTCAATGAAGGTATCATGCCCTATTTCATAATTGGCAATGTAGTTTTGGATATTCTCGATGCAGCAATTATCACCCACCGTTACATTGTGAAAGCGGGTATGGTGAACATACTCACAGTTAAACCCCTCGGCAACCAAAACATTTCCCCAATCATCTGCCAGACACGACTGGCTCTTCAACCGAAGCACTTCGTCCTCGGTCAAGTTTCTGTAAGTCATAATTTCAAATTAAAAATGAAGAATCAATTCTTCATTGAATTAAACTTCCTCTTCATCGTAAGTCTGATAAAGAAAGTCGTTATAGGGGTACTTCTGCACATGCAGTTCTTTTACACGCCGGTAAACCACACTCTTCAGTTCCTCTACATTGATACGTTCGCGGGCAGAGATGAAAAGGCAATTGTCTTCCAACTTCGCCATCCACGTCTTCATCAGTTCTTCGAGTGTTAAGTTTTCTTTGGTTCTGGGGGTAAGGTCGTCGTCCGCTTTCGCCACATAAGTGTAAGCGTCTATTTTATTGAATACAAGTATCATGGGCTTACCGGATGCACCGATGTCCGCCAATGTCTTGTTCACCACTTGTATCTGCTCTTCAAAATCAGGGATGGGAAATATCTACGATATGCAACAACAGGTCGGCTTCGCGCACCTCGTCCAACGTAGATTTCAAAAGAATCTACCAAATCGGTGGGCAACTTACGGATAAAGCCTACCGTGTCCGACAGCAGAAACGGCAGGTTCTCGATAATAACCTTGCGCACCGTAGTGTCCAACGTGGCAAACAGCTTATTCTCCGCAAACACTTCGCTCTTGGAAAGCAGCGTCATCAGAGTAGATTTACCGACATTGGTATATCCTACCAATGCCACACGAATAAGACGACCGCGGTTCTTGCGCTGGGTAGCTTTCTGCTTGTCAATCTCCGCCAGACGGTCTTTCAGCAATGACATATTCACCCGGACCACGAAGTCCCACTGAACCCTTACCACCACCTGCACCGGAACCACCCCCTGGCGTTCCAAGTGAGTCCAAAGGCGTTGCAGACGTGGCAGCATATATTTATATTGCGCCAATTCCACCTGTGTTTTAGCATTGGCAGTCTGGGCACGCATGGCAAATATATCAAGAATCA
>VOFD01001282.1_pt1 | contig 42181 bp, 68 predicted proteins | sample 5384101 | NCBI WGS metagenome assembly VOFD01 (sample SAMN12384723, study PRJNA508395) | human gut metagenome | isolation source: healthy gut C | host: Homo sapiens
AAAGTAAGAATCAACAGCAAAATAAAAACGACAAGACGAGCGATGGCATCTATCCATACTCTAGTCAAGTCGTTGCTGAATTCCTTTTTACTTTCTTGTAAATGTTCATGAAATCATGTTTAATGATCTCATCAATTGCTCGTTCAATCTCTTGTTCATTCTCTTCATCTGAAAACTGTTCAGAAGTTTTTGCGATTCGAGCAAGGTAAGAGCAAGTATTGTAGCCTTTTTCCTACATCGAACAAGAACCAATCGGAAAACCGTTCAAACGGATCGTAAGGATTGTCAAATGTAGTAAGAGCACATGAACCATTCATACTAGGTCACTCCTTTCATTTCAGATAGTTCGACACAGTGCTCGTAGAGATTCCCAAAGCTTCAGCGATTTCAGATGTGCTGTAACCAGAAGCATTCATAGAAGTAATCTTCTGCATCTTAGCAGTGCTCAAAGTGGTAGATGCTCTAGGTGTAGCACGTTGCCTAAGCACATCAATGTCCGCATTGTCTATGATTTGGCGCAGCCTGTTCTCGCTGATAGCTCCAGCCTGGATTGCTTCCCATTCTCGGTCTGTTATTTTGATGGTTTCTTTCTTTGCGCCCACCATAGACCGGGCCTGGGTAAGAGCTTGTTGACTGGCTTTCTTGATTTCGCCGCTTGTCATGCCTGGATTATCCTGTTTCTTGGCGGCTACTACCGCATTAGCTATAGTCTGGGCCTGCCTCTCCCTGGGGGCGTTCTTTAATGCAACATTAAGCTTGGCGGTCAACGAATCGACCTCAGCCCGGTAGGTCTCTTTAGCAGAAGCAGAATATGGGACCTTACCCGTAGATAACATTTCCAGACGCGCCTGATTTGCCAGGGCCTTCATTTTATTAGCATAGTTCGCATAGGCCCTCTCAATTGGGGAATCCACGTCAGATACAAGTGTGTAGGCGTCCTTTGTTTCAGCCATCTTGGTACTGGGTTGTGTTCTAACCTTAGTCCTACCGGTCCTTTTGTCCACATAAACGGGGTCATCAACCGGTTTCCACACAAGTTCTCCGGTTTTTTCATCAATCTTGGGGCTTCCTTGTCTTTTGACCACCGATACCTCCGACTTTGCGCGGGAGATAAGGGTAGAAGCACCCTCATGATAACGTCCATCCTCCACAGTACCTTGATATTTTTTCTTTAAGGAACTAATACCATTGTCAATTTCACTCTGCTTGTAATCGAGCTTGTGTTTTTCAGCATCAATAACTACCATCGAATGCCGAACTGCTCTTGCAAGCTCTTCTCTGGTGGCACCTTTGATGGTCATATCCGTAATCAGATTAGAGATAACGCCCATCTCTTTCTGGGTATCCCGCATCTGCTTAAAGGTTCCTTCTTTCTTTCCACCATATTCAAGCTTGGGGTCGAAATCCTTGATTAGCTGCGGGGTGGAAGTAATCTTAACCTTGCTTCTTCCTGAATTACATGGAATAACCATAACGGTATCGCCATCAAAGTCGGCTCCAGAAAGGCGCTCCGCAACCTTGCTGTTAATACCGATGGCATCTTTCGGAGTATTACCAAGAACCCTTCGCGCTTCCGCCTGTTTATTGTTGACGGTGAGGATCGGGATTTCAAAGGTTCCGCCATGCGGGTAACGAACCAAAGCTACGGTTTCGCCATTCTTATAGTTCGGCGCATAGACCTCGTTATCGTTCATTGAGGTAATCGGTAAAATAACTTGATATTTCTGGCGGGGTAGAGCGGCCGCTTGCAGATTTACAGCGTCATAGTCACAGCTATCGGCAAAAGAACTGAGCAGCGATTTCTTGACAGTGGGGTTGGTTAGAGAACAAATCTCATCAAACTCGGCCATCTTATCGCTTATCGCAAGATTAAGCTGCTTATCCACCAAATACTTTGGCTGTTTAGAAAGAAACTGCGAAGGAAGCTTATCGGCCCATTCGCCCCAATCGCCTTCTTCAGCTCTTTTTTTTATTGATAAGAGAAAGGGACTGCTTCTTTCCTGTCACCGGGTCAGTGTACTTTCCATTTGGGTCGTCATAATAACTCTGACCGCCATGCTCCTTAATCGCCGAGCCAAACGGATTATCCGGGTCATCCTTTATTTTCTTAAGCACATCTTGTGTCGGCGTACCCTTCTTTTTATTAGTGTTAAACACAACGTCAACACCATCAGGAAGGTCATCGGAATAAACGGCCATCCCTTTAAGATAGTGCGTTCCGTCCACAAGAATACGAACCTGCGCATAATGTGCATCGCCAAGAGAAAGATCATCCACGCCTCTTCGAAGTTCGATAACGCCATCTTTCTGAATCCCGCCATCTTCTGCGTAACGAATTTGGAGCCGCTTGGAATCCATACTGGAGGGGTATTCGAACGCTTTTCTGAAAAAGACTCGCCTTCGTCATAAGAGATGTAGTCCCTCACAGAATGAACATTTTCAAAATTATAAATCTCTTTGTGTTCTGTTCCGGGAGGGCAGATAACTTTAATGTTGGTCTGCTTTCCAGGATTCGTAACCTGCGGAACACCGCCGCCATATATCGGATAACCTTCCATCTCCAAAATATAAAGAGCCTGGTTTAGCTTTTCTTTAGAGATGCCCAGTTCCCGCTCAACGCCGGTTCCAACATCTATCATTCCTTTTTCAGCAATCTGCTTTTTTAGGAATTCGGCCGTGGTTTTAGCCTGGTTAATGCGGGCTTCGGACGATTCGTTGAGCAAAGAACGAACGGAAGAATCATTAGCGAATCCCATCTTCTCCGCGATTTCGTTCAGACTGTAACCTTTTTTTCCCGAAGCGCCTTAGCAGTCGAAACGTCGGCGGATCTTCTTTCATCTTTCGCCGAGCTCATCTGTGTCCTGAACTGCGTTGTGCTAAGGCCCATAGATTTGGCAATGGCTACTTCACCAGTGTAAGGTTTTCCCATCTTTATCTGTGAAAGTGAATCCGGATTTCTTCATCTCTTCCACTCGCGACAGAAAATCCCCGCTATGCTGGTAAGGGTTATCTCCAGAACCCCAGGGATAACGACCGGAACGTCTCGGCATTCCATAGTGCATCAGCATTTCCTCCACAAAGGAATTCATGGTTTAACCCTCCTGTTCTTTGATTTTTCGAATCACCTTGTCAAAAGTGATGATTTTGTCCATAATCGGAACGATATCTTCGGCTGTCGGTTCATCGTACAGAATTTCATTGTTTTGATACAAACGAAGCTCTATATCGATATCAGCAGGTTTTATTTTGTACTCCAAACAAAAAAGAGCAGCATATATTTTAAGCTGCTCCATGTGCGCCGGAATAGCTCCGGTCTTTAAATCATGAATACGAAGGAACCGGTTTCGAAACATGATAGTGTCGGCGGTGCCAAAACAATTTTCTGAATAAAACAGAATTTGCTCTGGTATCATTTTGAAACCGATCGCGTCATTGACATACATGTTCAGTGTTTTTGAGACTTCGGCAATTTCTGCCCAAGACGAATACACTGGCACGCAAATTCGTGAAGAACGGTTCCTTTTTGCGTAGCGAGGAATTTGGAATATGCTTCCGCCACCTTGTCCTCGCTGTAGTTTAATCCAATGATATTTGCTGGCACCGAGAAAAGCGTGTTGCCCTTCAAGATTCGAATGATTGTTGAAGATCATGCAGCACTTCCTCCTTGTTCTCCGGGCAGATGAATCTTGAGAACGACATCTCATCCATCTTCCCGACATAATACTCTTGATTCGGTTGTCTCTTTGCGCCAGCGCTTTGTTTACATTCCAAAGAAGCCCATTTATCGTTGTAGAGAATGAGCAGATCGGGAATGCCTTGTAAATATCCCGAATCGCTTTTCATAACGATGCAACCAGGAAATCTTTTCTTAAGCTCTTTAATGAGCTTTGCTTGGAATTGACTTTCAAGCATGGTTAATGGGCCTCCTTTCAGTGCTTTTTGCAAAACGGAAAAGGGAATGTCTATCTTTAAAAATAGCTATTCTATCCTTCTCTTCATAAAAGGGCATGTATTTTTCGCGCGGCAAAAATAGACAAAAAAAAAGCCAAGACACCGTTAAGCATCTTGGCCGCGTCAATTATTCAGTTTTAGCGTTTAGCTGTTATTTCGAAGATAGCGTATCAAAATCCAAATGAGCCACAATCCTCCAGTACAGAGTACCAAAATAAAATCCAACAGCAAACCGCCAAAGCCTCGCTTTTTACCATTCTTACTCATTATGTTCCTCCTTGTCGTTGTTCTTTTTATGAAGAACCGATGGAATTTTTCCGACTCCTCGTTTAACAGTATCGGTAACATCCGATACCACTCGCTTTGTTTTTTTCTTTTCGTTCGGAACGCCTTATACTTTTCTCAAGTAATCGTTCTTCTGTCTGTTTTTCGAATTCGTCAAACAAACGCTGACTTTCATCAATAACTTCCTGTGTAATATATAACACACGAACAGTAGTCCCGGGTTCGACCTTTCGTTTTTGTTTTGGATCTGACTTAATCACCTGATTATTGATACAATCTTTATACTTTTTATCTGCATCAGAGATAAGAGTTGGAGAGAGAATCACTTTTAATCCAATACTAGTCAGTATTTCTACAGCTTGTTCCGACGTGGTTCGATATTCAGAAGAATATAGCTTTGGTACAGTTATTAACTTTTTCCGTTCTTCAATCGTCTTATCTGCATAATCACGAACAGCATCGATGGCCGGTTTAACAAGAGGCAATATAGATGCTGCCATAGCAATACCTGTCGCTATATTATTTGTGGTTTTAGGTGTTTTCTTCTCTCCGCTCATTGTCCTATCCCCTTTCACGAGGGACAATAAAAAAGTGCGCCCCCACATGAGAGACGCACCGAAAAAGTGAATCCCTCATTGTTGCCACACAATCTCAATCAAGTCGCAAAGGACACATGAGTAAAGAGAGAAAACACTTTTTACCAAAGCTATTTTCCCTTGCAACTTGAAAATATTAGATTGTGTGGCTCTTATAGTATAGCACAAAAGCCAAAATAAAGAAAGGATTTTATTTGCAAACCACTTGACTTTTTGCTTGATTTGTGGTATACATTTTCGGCTTGTGGCCAAATGCCCACTTTTGTTTGCCTTATTTATTTAAATATTAAAACTTTTTATCGCAATTAATAAGAAATAAAAGTGGGCAAGTGGGCTTTTTAGTGGTTTTTCAACACCCAATTTGCGCAAATTGGCCAAAAATAGCCAAAAACGCCAAAAAGTGCCGTTTTCAGAAAATGCACCCGATTTTTTCTGCCCACTTTTGGTTCGCAAAACCGGGCTTTTGCCCACTTTTTTGGCCAAAAATGAGTTTTTCGTCCGTACAAGCTCTAAAATTTTCCCAAAATTGGTCAAAGCCCACTTTCTTAAAAAATAAAAGTGGCCACAATTTGGCAGATTTTCAAAGAGTGTACGGACGTTTTTCTCATCTCAAATCCGTCCGGTCTGTTTGTCAATCAACACAATGCGGCCTTCGATTTGGAAATCAGCAAGCTCACAGATATAAAACAATGTATGCAGCAGTCTGTGAAATCTTTCGTCTTCTTTATCGATGTTCCGCAAAGCCTCGAAAGCCGTTGGGTCAGAATATCCCTCCGAATTCTTTCGAGGATTGTTTTCACGATTAGCGATACCCATCAGTCCCTCCTTTGTTTGTTCCATTCCTCGATGTCGATTCCGTATTGTTTCAGCTTGTACGTACACAACCAAACCATATCGGAATCAGTCATCTCATAGTGTTTAATCAGCTCGTCCAATCTTACGGCAAAAGTGTCATAGAACTGCTTCAGACGCTTCGGCCCGAAACCAAATTCCTCATGCAAATGCCATAAGATCATGGCGTCAAGTTCGTTAGCGTGTTTGAGATCGTACTCTGCGAGCTGCCTGCGGATTTCGATATCCATCGCTTTCTTTTCTGCGGCAGTTAGATGCGATCCGTACACTTTCCCTCCGGCTTTCTTCATATACATAATCGGAACCTCCTCCATCCATAATCCAATTTTCCTTAGCGAAGAACAAAGGTACTCCGATTAGGCAAAAGAATATAAAAGCAGTGGCATCGTTTTCCGGTAAAAATAGAAAGAGCCCCGATGCCGATAAGCACCAGGGCGTAAATTTTGTTTTTAATTGTTTCTTTTCTCCACATGATATCCTCCTTAAATATCACCAAAAGAACGGTGCTGGCTGTGTCCGGCGTCAAATCCGTTAGGATAACGCGCTTTCAGCTTCTCCACATTCATCTGCAAAATAGTTTCCAAATCAAAACCGAGAGCCTGTGCGCTTACTGCAAGATACCAAGCAACATCCCCAAGCTCTTTGGCAATGTGGTACTTATCGAGATCATGCCCCTGGAAGAGATGCTTCTTCAAAATATCAATGCACTCTCCGGACTCTCCATTAAGACCCATGAGTCCGTTTTGGAGCTGCTGAGAGTCGGTCAGGGATTGATTGGCGGTGCGGTAAGCGGCTTTCTGGTATTCGTTAATTGTCATATGATATTCACCTTCAATTATTCTGGAGCGAATAAGTTTGCTTACAGAAAGATTATGCTTTTTGGCGATAGTTTTTAGGGCTTCGCATTCATCGTCTGTTAGACGAATACGATACTGCTTACTTCTCGGATTTATAGCTTTCGGTCTGCCTCTCTTTTTTGTTATCCGTCATCTGATATTCACTCCTGTGTTGGGTATGTAGTGTTTGCAACGAAGTTCGACTGGTTCAATGTGCTTTATATTGCGGACGCGAATCATGGATACTTTTTACCATCTTCGCAAGGACGACTCACATATACTTCATCGATTGCTTTCTGAGCTTCGAGAAATTCTGTTTTCAGAGAGCATACTTCTCTGTGTTCGCAGCGTGTGCATTGGGTTTCTTTTACACCGTAATCACTCATTTTTGTCCACCTCTTTCTCATAGCAGTCTATGCTCATATAAATGATGCCGGACTTCTCATCAGTGACAGGTTTGTCGTGAATCAAATCGTACAATTCTTCAACTGAAAATATCACCAAATTCTTCATTACTTGACTTCCTCCTCTTCATAACCAGTAATCAGCTCACTATAAGGCAATTCCTCAATCCAGTTGCAGAAGGTATGCCACTCGTCCAGCTTATGGTTCCTCCGGCTCTTATAAATGTTGGCCAGCACCTCATAGTTGAGCATGACCGTTCTTTTCTGGCTGTAAGAAGAGGGGAGGAGCTGGATCATCTGCCACCAGTATTGCTTTTTAAGACCAGGCTCATCAGAGGAAATATAAAAATTCCTAGCAATATTAAGATCGTTAATTGTGCGTTTGAGACTTTCTTCCCACAAGTTTTGAACAACTGGAACATCTTCGCCATTTTCATTTGTTGCAAAAGTAGGAACTCCTAGATGTTCATAACTGAAATCTTCCAGTGTGAATTCCTTTTCCGCAATCTTGTGCATGGTAGAACAGGAATTAGCCACCGTCCCCACCTTGTAGGTATCAAACTCCTTCCACCAGTACAGAGGGCCGGTCAGGTCCACATAGACCGTTATCATCCGCATGAACTTCCGGTGATCGGTGCCGGCGTTACGGAGGCGCTTCATTAAATCGAGGTCGTTGGAGCCGAGACGGGTAAACGACTTTTTGACATCGTGCGGCCAGTGTTCGCACTCGCATATAGATACCTCGCTGTCACTTTTTTTGCCCAAGAATTCATAGGATTGCGCATTCCACGAATGGCGTGCTCCCAGCCCATAACTTCAAAATTACTGATTTTCAGCATAATCATTCTCCTTCTCTACATACACGCCAAATTCCTTATTAAAGTTTTTGGCATGGTCAATATCAGTTGTATGATTACATTCATTTGAACAAGTCTCACACTGTCTGCCATCGCAAAGATATAAAACTTTATCTGGAGATTTATTGTCATACCGGAAATTCCGATCATCAATGTACATGTTCGCAAATATCTTCCGTGTATTGCCGCCAGAACGCTCGACGATGTGAGGAAGATTCTCATTGACTGCATCGAATTCAAGTCCGTGTTCTGAACACCAGTTCACAGCTTTATCGAGCATTTCTCCAACGCGGCAAGTCCATAAAATAATTTTAGCGTCAAATGTTTTCCGCATCTCAATGAGATAACTGATAAGCTCGGTATTTGGCTCTCCGATTTCCGGCCATTTGTTTTTCGCAAAGAGTGCCATCGAAGTCGACGGCTATAATTTGCTCATTCATGTTTTTTTCTCCTTTCGGTTGTCAATATCACAAAATCCACAGGATAAGTTTCACAGTCAAAGCGACTAAAATAGCCGCAATACAAACTCCAATTACAAAAGCCAAAGCTTGTCCGACTTTATATCCAAGGCTATTTTTGTTATTGCTTTCCATAATTAACCTCCAAACTGAAGACCTAGATGAGAATATAACTCTTTATAAAGCTGCTTCTCAATCTCGTCCTTATACACTTTGACAACTTTACCGTCAATAATCGTATTTACAGTCTCTCGAAGAATCGGTTGAGTCAATTCAGCAGCAGACGATGCACCTGCTTCAGTTATAATCGGCTCCGGCAAATATCCGAGTGCTTCCATTCGTTTATTTTCACAATCATCTTTGAACGGGCATTTTCGGCATTGCTCCGCTAGTCTTGACAGTCCCATCGTTGCCGCCTCCTTTCTTGACCGTAATCAGTTTTCGTAAATATCAAAGGCTTCTTTGCCCTGAAAAGCGTTGATGATTGTGACTTCTCCGTTCTTTTGGCGGCCAACAATAAGCACACCGTCGTCTCGTTTGGCAAAAATCAACACCAATAATCAAGCTTTCATTGATTCTCGGATTTTTCATCAAGATCCACCTGCTTTCTCAAATATCGAACTAGGTTTTCGCATAATTTGCGATGTTCACAGCGAACAAGAGTATCTGTTATTTCAATAATATCGAAGCCGGCATAATATTTTTCCGGTTCCTTTACGTCAGCCGTAAAATTGGCACATCCATGACAGTATTCTTGGACATCCAGTTTAATCATTGCTATCCTCCTAACTAAGCAGTTCTTTTGGAATAACTGTTTACATACTTGGTTTCATTGAAATTTCGTTTCTCACTCAACGCCCGGCTGATCGCTAAATCGATGGCAGATCTGGACTTCAAGTGATAGTAGTACAGTTCTTTGAAAGGCGTATTTAGCCTATCAGTTCTTCCGGCAGACTGCTTCATAATTTTGTAAGAGTAGTTTTGCGAGTAGAACACGACGGTATCGGTGCTTATGCAGTTCCATCCTTCGGCTCCGGCTGTATACTGCACTAGATAGACCCAACTGTCTGAAGTGGGGATTGGCTGATGCTTATGACCGTTCCATTCCGCAACCTCGACGTCGTCTCCGTAATAAAGATTCTTAAGAATATCCAGTTCGTAGTCGAAGTTATAGAAAACAATCATTTTCGGATGTTTCCCAAACAGTTCCATCAAAGCGACTTGCCTGGAATCGTCCGAATTCACGATCCTGCGCCATACATAGCACAATTCGCTGGCATTCATAATCGGTTCGTTTTTATAAGGATTCCATCGAAGCTTTGAAGCGTCCTTATACTTGGCGACATCGTATTTCACATAAACATCTTCGTGGTGCGAGACCGTTTCCCGTTTGAAATCCATCTCCACAAGAATTCGATTGCGAAGACGGATTAAACGCCCGACGCCCAAATACCGGTCTACTTTCGGATACTTGCCGTTTACCCAGGTCATGACCATGTGTTCTTCTTTGAAAGCTGTTCTGTTTTTATAGAACCCATTGGCTACAAAGACTGGAATATAATCCTCCCATGTGTCTCCTGGTGTGGCGGAGAGCAGAATCCACTCGTTAAGCTTGGCTATTTTCAGAAATGCTTTTACCCAAGCTCCGGAACCCACGACCCTCTGTTCATCAAATATAAAGAAGGCGTCCGTTACCGTTGCATATTTGCCGATGTTGTTCCACGAATCGACTACCACTTTATTGGAATATGAACTTGCTTCGGAATGGGTAGAAAGAAGGAAGGGCGAAAGCTCACCCTCCCATTCCTTCGTATCTCTTTTTCTTGCTGTCGTGATGATGTACAAGTCTTTAGGGCTTTTCATCTTCACGTATTTTTTGTTCGAGTTCGCCTCCGTTTTGTTTGTAGTAATAGGCTAACGCGGTTCTGGACTTACCGCTTCCAACGCCGCCGCACAGAATGCAGCCGTTTTTCATCCTGTCAACGGCGTCCAGTTGATAATCTCTTAAAGATATACCAGCCATTACAAACTCCTAAGAAGTCGCCGCATCGACCATATATCGGAAAAATACATCATAGTGAACCAATAGTTGTCCAGAGAATCATTTTCAGTCATTGGTTCGGTCAGTGAATTTCCGACTTTGATGTAAGCGGCAACGCCGAGGAGAGATAGCTGAATATAACACATCAGAGCCACTACCATGTCGATATCCTGAGCAGCTACCAAAATATGATTCTGGTAATTCAGGTTGGCTTTTTTCCAGCCTTTTTCTCGCTGAATGAATACCGGCAATCAAAGTAGCTCCAGCGCCGCAGCAAGGATCGTTCAGGGTGATGTATCCGTCTTTCTTGACCTTTTCAACAACATCTTCCATGGTGATTTCCGCCATCAACTCGCAAACATGGTAAGGTGTAAAATCTGCTCGTGTTCTTTGCTGTTAAGGCCAAGTTCGGTGTAGATACTTCCCAAAAAGTCCTGCTCTTGATTTTCTTCCAAAGCCACTACCGTATATGCAGCAAGTTCGGAAAACAACGGCTGCTCCTGTTTGTTGTATCTTTTGATAGTCCGCAAATATAACGCCTATCTCTCGTCGAAGTGGTCTTTATCCACCGGATTCGATAAAGCGCAAGCGAACATAATAATGAAGTCGCTCCATACATCCCAAGAACGATGCCGGTAGGTTAGTTGTCTGAACACTCGCAGAAATTCTTTTCGAGCGTCTAAATGCTTTTCCGAATTTTTACCGGCGGGCTTTTTTCGGTTAGGTTTTTCCGAAACCTTAGAAACACCTTTTTAAAACCTTCGGCTACATTCTCTCCATATTTCAGATTGTCAGCGATATGCTTCGGAATTTGTTTTTAACCGGTTGTTTTCGTTTAGGTTTTTTCTTTTTCCAAAACATTGCTGCATTATACCTCCTTTTTACAAAGGCGATCGCAAGCTGTTTTGTTTACAACAGAAGTAGAAAAAGTGATTTCAGGAAAGCAATCCTGTGAAAAACTAAGAGTTATATCAAAATCTGTGATAAGCTCCAAGTCTGGATGCACCAACGTATCGGATCGTTTGATAAGTTCTTCTCCAGCATCTTTAATTTGTTGAACGAGTTTTTCTCTCTATATCTTTTGTTACTGGTTTCCATATGTTTTCTCCTTCGGTAATTGATGGAACGGGGCTGTTTCCTCTAGCTTTAGGACATTTACCTTGCTGGCAATATCAGGCACCCCTTTGTCCATCTTCTAAAATATCAATGCCACGGGGCCTCTTCCGGACCTTCCTCCGCAGCGTACTTCTCAGCGAACTCATCCTCTTCGATGGTCACATACATTGTTTTCAGATAAGCCTTAACGCCAGTCTTGCCATTGACTTCCCAGTTGTAAGGGCGAATCACCAAATCAACGTTCCTAATCTCCGCAAAGTCCAGAGTGGCAATAGACTCCTCATCAAGATTCGTCTGTGCCCGTCTGGTAATCATAACAACCTTGGGCGGGATATTGTCGAAGCTTACCGCAACCTGAATATAATGACGGGGCTCTTCGTCCTCATCACGAGGGGAGAGAACCCTCACATTCCAACCATCTTCAATCAGTTTCTGCGCCATATCAGAGTCTTCGATGATGACACAGAAATTGCGGCTTCCGGCACGATTGTACTTCGATTCCTCTCCTTTGAAATTTCTGAAAATGATGCGTGCATTTTCAATGATGATGTTGTCTACATTTTTATAAGCCATGTTTGGTCTCCTTTCAAATATTGTGCTTTTCGCACGGAAATGGGCATGTTCTGCACTCGTCACGAGAGCATTCACAAGTTGTTTTGCTGAAATCTGCTTTTACGAATACGAATATTACAATTGTAATCAACAATAATACCGGCAAATATATCACCTCACATCAAATGGCGTTGACTCTTCTTCATGCGGTTCTCCGGCTCCAAACCATGGGGGAGTGTTGTCGGAAACAAACGGCTCGTCAGCAACAAACCTTTCGAAATCCCCATAGGAAGACAGAGACTTCACCGCTTCGTCTACAAGATTGTTGTAATAAGTGCGATCGATATCGTTTTCCTTACCGAGTTCTCGAACCATCTCAGACTCTAACCATCTGAAACCTTTTTGAGCCAGTTGCAGCCGCATAGCCTTTTTCTCCGGTTTTCTTATTCTCTGTTTCGCGAAGCAGGATACCGCCTCCGCATCCTGGTTTGATAGGACAGAACTGACCAACTTTGCCAATGAAATGATAATTATGGCCTTTAGCGATTTCAGAGATTAGTTCCTCAATACGAGCGCACTCTTTTTCCATCGGCTCAGTCATTCGATTCGTATCGTTGATCTGTTTCCAGAGTTTATCTTTTTCGGACTCCAAATTAGATACATCTGGCAAGCCCTCGTTCATATCAAGATACAGAGCAGAAGTTACCGATTTTGTCTCGCACATGTCCTCGAACTCAATCGGCTCTTTACTGAACAGTTTCTTAAAGACATAAGGGACCTGGAACTGAGTGCCAGTTGCAGTCCATTCTCCAGCGTGCTTACCGTCCTTATACTTCGCAATATAAACAGCGTCGTTCACAAGACACATGCGATCGTATGTAGCCTCGTGTTCGAAGTTGTAGCCATACTGCTTACCGTAATCCATAACGAACTGAATGATTTCCGGAGTTGCATCCGGAATCTTAATGGAGTCCGTCTTAATATGGGCAACAATAAAGCCCCGTCTTTGGACTTCGTGCTTGAGGTTTACCATAAATAGGGCGCCGCGTTTCGCCACAATATTATCTTTGTTGCGATTGTCTCGGAACGGATGGTCAAAGCTTGCTGAAGTAAGACCATACACAGAGTTGATTGCGATTTTCAGAGCCTGAGCCAGATCAGCCGCAGCAGCTTCATCAGTCAGATACTTTGCCAACGCGCCGTTCAGCATCTTTTTTCGCCTTATCGAACTCTTTATGCTTAATCGCGATTCTGGCCTGAAGAATATCATTGAATCTCTTCGTGTACTCAGGCCCAAAGAGTTCTTCCGCTACAATGCTGCTCGGATGCATGGATGCAATATCCAATAATGCAATGTTGCTGTACATACCGGGTTCGGCATAGACATAACCGCCTTCGCCTACTTCTTCGCCGCGATAAATGGACTTACCGCCTTCGAAAGTTCGCAATCGGGAGTTACTTCACCCATAAAACGGTAGTTGAATTGATCCTGTGGCTTTCGGTTGTTGCCAAATATAATCTTGGTGGTCAGAGAATTGGTCGTGTCATTGACCGTCATTCCAGCCACGTCCGCCAGAATCTGCCGAGCGGTAAAGTCAGCTTTTCTCGCATTGAAAACAGCTTCGGTAGCAATAACATCGTTGTCGCAGTATTCGGCGACTTTCGTCCACATCTCTTCCGGAACAGGCTGGTCCCACGGAAGGCCGAGCTCCTGATGATGGATGCCCAATTCAATTTCCCATTTCTTCAAAGATTGTTTCTTTGAGCAGAAATCGTAAACGTCCGTATAAGAAACGTTATAGGCTTCACCGAAGAAGCAGTTGGCGCTTCCGTTGATGATTTTGTTGGAAAGCGAGAATAGCTGCTCGTTTGTATAACCCATTAGCCTGGCATAGAGGATGTGATTGTCGTATCTGCGGCAGTTAAAACCGACCAGACGAAACCGCATTAGTTCCTCAATTTCAGCCGACGTAGGGTTAATCATACGGACAACCGGCTTTCCTTCGCCTTCAATTTTCCAGTTGACCAGGAATAGATTTGGAAACACCTCAACATCATAAAACACAAGTTTAGCGTCATCGTTTTTTGTTCCGGAAGACTGGTCAGCAGATTTGAACTGCATCTTATTGACCAACTTGATACAGTAATCCGCCTGATGCGTACTGCTTGCGGCGAAGGCCAGCACAGCGTTCCGCATATCCGTAACATCATAATGAAGATCGCTTGCGTAAGCGTCCTCAAGAATTTTATAGATGAAGTCGATACTGGGTTTAGTTGCCGGATGGTATTCCTTGTTCAGATTCCGTTTGATTTGCGTTCTAAGACCTTTCTCGCTCCTCACCCCTTCAAAATTTATCACTTGCTTTTTCTCCTTTCAGTGGCAAACCAGAATTGATGGTTGCGATTGGCAGGTTATTGCACTTTGTCAATTTCCGGCGCAGAGAGCTTTTGCCGTTGAAAACCTTAACTTCGATGTGGTCGTCATAGATTCTGCTCAGCTTTGCCGGATCTTCCGCATAAATATAATGCAGATGAATGCCTTGCCCGCTTTTGCTCAGTTCCGCATAAGTAGGCGGCCATTTGCTCGCCTCCTTCAGATTTAGTTCAAAAGATTTGTTTCCGTCCTTATCCGGAATATCAAAGTCAATAACGATATGATTTTCCGGAACTTTGACATAGTGGAGTTTCGACGTATCAATACTGCTCAGCTTCGTTTTTACTTTCTCCCATTTGGATGTGGGGATTTCCGATGAAGTCGCATACTGAGCAGGACAGTCCGCGCACTCTTTGTCAAAGATGGACGGCTGCGCTTTGAATTCAATGAGCTTCTGTTCCGGCTCCTCCTTTTCCGAAATCGTCTGCTCTTCAAATTTCTCCGTCCGAAAACCGATATAATAGCTTCGGACACGAGTGCCATCATCCAGATTGAACCGCTCTTTGTAATCGCGGAAATAGTTTTTCAGTTCTTCTTTAAAAATCCTCTGAGAAAACGGAAACGGCACCTTTGCCTCATCACAGTACGTTTTGTACATTTCCCAAGAGGATTTCAGTGTCGTTCCGTCTTCCTTCTTAAACACGTGGTAAGAATCAATGATGAAGTTGTAGAAATCATTGGATGCACCAAGCATCGCGACCGGAATATAATCATCGTACATGCCTGGGTTTGCCAGATATACATTTTGACAGTGGTATGCGATAGCGCCAAGTTCAAACTCAATCTGTTTCATTACCGTTTTGTATTCCTTCGGGCTCAATTTATCGCCGGACGGAGACACATCGATCAAGCGTCGAATCAAACCCGATTTCGCATCGGTTATCTTCACCGGCTTGTTCGTGCCCATAAACAGAAAGCATTTAAAACGATTTGCGTAAGTAGATTTGAACTTTTCATTTACCGTCATCAACTCATGGGAAACAAGGCTGTTCAGCCTGGTATTATCCTCAATGCGCGACAAATCCCCATCGTGCTGAATAGCAACAAGCGGATTGCTCTTGAACGCCTCCAAAGCAAACGAATTGCTCGAAGAACCAAGCGCTTTTGCGTCGAACACAGAATAGTACCCGTCAAAGAGCTGCTGAATGATGTTAAGAACCGTGGATTTGCCGGTTCCTGCGGCGCCATACAAAACCATAAATTTCTGCAACTTTTTAGAATCCCCGCAGACTATAGAACCGATTGCCCATTCGATTTTTTCTCTCTCCGTTTCAGAGTAGAGAGTAGACATCAGCTTGTCATAGGCATTGATGGTTCCTTCTTCTAGGGGATACTTCAGCTTTTTGCTTGCGTAATCTTTTTTTGTTCGTAGGCGTATTTGAAAATATCAGTTTTTCATCCAGCATGTGGAACGAATCTCTCATTTGTTTCTGACAGTATTTGTGCCACGAATCGATCATTCCAGATTCAGAATCCCACATGTGCAGGACTTTAACACTTGAATCAAAATTCTTGCGATTCTCTTCTGCATACCGATCGAGTTCCAGGTCGATAAGCTGCAAAGCATCCTGCTCGTCCGTAGACCATAAACCCCGGTCTTCCAGCCATATGGCATAGAAGTCGCCGCCTCTAATCATAAGATCAGAGCTTTTCTTAATGATAAACTTCGGGTAGATTTCTATTACACCACGCTTCGTACTACGTGTTGAAATCATTAAAAAGTCGATCATCGAGGTTCTTTAGTCTCCTTCCGTCTGCTTTAGCTCCTTAATTTCAGTTTTCAGAGCCTCGATTTGGCAACGCATATTGCGAATCTCAAACTCTTTGACAATCAGGTGCGCCGTTACAACCGTTACCCAAAACGTAACATTATGGTTAAACGACTGCTGTTTCCTGATGGATTTCCCGATTGCCCGGAACATCGTTTCCGAATTCCGAAGGCTTCCGAAAATATAACGGACCATTTCATCCATGAACTTTTCCTCCTTTCATTCCTGCAAGAAACTGGTCGATAGTTTCAAACCGCCAAGTTTTTTTTTCTCCGTTAAACGAAAATATAAATTCCTTGCCGTACTTTTGCCGCACACGGATACTGTTTTTCCCGTTAGGAAAATAGGTTTCAACCTTTTCGGCAAACGCCGGCAGATGTTCTTGAAAACACTCAAACACTTTGCTGTGAACCATAGCAGAATTCCTTTCTTTACAGGATGCTGTCCAAATACCAATTCATCTGGTACCAAATCTCAACCGATCTCATATCGTACTTGCAGTGCTCAATCGTGAATAGGCCGCCTTCACCGTCCCGTTTGTATTTGCGGTCCATAAAGCGAAATATAACATCGTCCGTATACTTCGGATCGAATCTGGAATCGCTCATGGAACCCAGCCCAAGATTCACAATCATATTCCAAAACCATTGGCCCATTCGATTGCCAACGTCGGGATTGTTCATGATGTTTTCTTCACAACGAAACGCCAAAGCAATCAGCATCTCCAGCACACTACAAGGCCGATTGTCCAGAAAAAGAGGCAATCATAGGACCCTCGTATGATTTTTTCATATCCAAAACGGTAACGGAGGTCTATCCCGTCTTCAGCCCTGTTACCATCCATTGGAATCACATATTGGAAATCAATATTGTGAAGATGCCTCAGCAGCTTTTTGATAGGATAGACCCCTGGAATACCGTTCATTGCATACGAGCTGACACATCCATTCAAAATATTCGTTGTTCAGCTCTTTCTCTGTCATTTAATCCTCCATCTGACCGGGGTATCTGCCTGTGACATCCGAATAGGAACGGTTGTCCCTCAGAATCTCATAATCGCATTTCAGCCTGTCGTTGCGGACAAACACAGAATCGTCCTCATACTCGCCGAAATGATCTGCAAAATCAGCGCCCACGGTCTCATCAATATCGTCGACAATTTCGTCGTTTTCATCCGCCAGAACCCCGTCCGAATAATAAGTCAGACTGAGCTTGGTATACTCGTCGAAATCGCCGAATTCCTCTGGCGAGATAATATAAGGTTTTTCAACCATATTTACCTTCTCCTCTTTCGCGTTTTTATTGTTTGTCGAGGCATAATTCGTATAGCCTTCCTCTGCGAGCTTAGCCGCATAGTTAATCAGGTCCGGTTTCAATTTAGCCTGGTCAGCCTTGATTTTATTGTCTTTGTCAAGGTTTTCGTTTTCCTCTTTGCGGATTACCGTTTCCGGCTTCTTTTCCGCAAAGACCGCTTTCACCGAATCGATTTCCTCCTGGGCAATTTGCTCGTATCGCTTTTTTAAGGCAAAGCCATGTTGCGGCCGACCCGATAGTCAGACCGGCCATAAACATAGCGAAGTTAATCTTGCTCATAGTAATCCTCCTCGTTTTTTATCGTAACAACAGTTACGGCGAGACCTCCGAACAGCAATGCAGCGCTCAGGAGAATCCCGCCGGTAATATGTCTTTTCCGCTTGCTGTCCAATATGGAGTCAAGCAGATTTATGAAATCGTCGAGCATATCCACGTTTGATTACTCCCTTCCGCCAGACAAAATGGCAATACCGCCGATCAAGCACAAACCGGCCATGATAGAAAACACATAAGAAAATAATGCTTTCATGATAAACGCTCCTTTCAATCGTAGCTTGAAAAATAATGGCAGCATTCCTGGAACATCGGAACACCGTAATCGCTGTATCCGCCTGCGGTGAAAAACACGCATTCGTAATTCGTCCGTTTTAGCAGCTCTTCCTTTACAAGCTCTACAAGTTCTTCTTTCACATAACAGCGGTCGACTCTCCCATTCCACATAGATGTGAACTGATTCGGCTGAAATATAACATCAGTTACATTATCCGGAAAGTGCGAATCGTCGACTCGGTTTAAAATCGTGTCAATTACCAGCCTCTGTCCGAGTTCCGTTTCACCTTCTGCTTCCGCCATTGTTACCAGCGCGATAAGTTCAATTTCTTCCTGCGAAATAGGGTACGGCCACTCTTCCTCAATCTGTTCCGGTTCCTCGGCAGGCGGCGAAGGTTCCGGCACGGTTTCAACAGGGGATATAGATACCGTCGAAGACGCATCGTTATATGTATCCTCGACGGGTTTCTCTTTTGCCGGGGCTGCGGCTATCCTCGCTATAATAATGAAGCAAAGGATAAGGCTCAGAAGAAACACAGCACCCTTTAATATAATTCGCATTTTTAAACTCCTCTCTTATAAAGCGACCACCTCCAGTATCGATCTGAAAGCGTTAAAGTTACATCTTCTCCCAAATATTTCCCTCTACGTTGAAATCGAGCAAAAGAACCGGCTCGTGTCTGCCGTCTTCAATTTCTCGCTCGACTTCTACAATTCTGAAATTGACATATCCGTCCGGACCATCGGCAGTCCAGCCCACAATCTGACCGGCAGGTGTACGGGGGAGATCAAGATCGTCCAGAACCTCATTCAAGAACAGATGTCCACGGGTCTGAAGCTTATCATTGGCAAATGCCTGCTGCGCTTTCAGGAACATGCGGTTGTAATCCTGATTGGTCTCGTAATTGCGGCTCTTCGAGTCGAAGTAAACGGCATAATCGCTCTGAAGATTAGGGTCAACCACCTGGACCGTTTTCTTTACCTTCTTTTCCTTTCCGGTTTCAGGATCGACCTCAACCTCTTCAAACTTCTTCGCTTTGATGTTGTACTTCAGTTCCTGGTCTACCTGCTCGCCAAATCGCTCAACCACTCGGCTGCGGTACTCTTTAAAGCTCTTATCGATAGCCGCATAAGCCGCACCAAGCGCTACGTTTCTCTTGCGAAGAATGTTATTGGACGCAAGGATACTGGTAATGGACAGAGTCCCGAGAATAACGGCAGGAGCATACAGCTTGGCGAACTTAATGCCAGTCTGTACATAAATGATGGTGAGGTCCTTCTTGGAATCCTCAGCGGAATAAGATTCGCCCGCTTCGGTAACGCCGGTTTCCATTGCAGTATGAACCTTATCGATATCGTTCTTGGTATCCTCCACAATCTTGTTTACTTTGGTCGTGGCTTTACAAGCAATAATGGCGCTCACAACCGTCCCCGTAATTCCAGCCACTACGAGAATCTCAGGGGCTGTGCTTTCTGACCTTCATCATGGTCTTATTCATAGCGCCGCTGACGCTCTTTACAATTTCGGTCTTATTTTTCATAGTTTTCATTCTCCTTTTCGAGTTTTCTGAGATGGTCGATAAGATGCTGCGTATACCACATAATCTTTTCGAGGTCTTGAATGCCGTTTTTCTGTTTCCAACGGCAAGCGTATTTGATGATGTTGCCGGTATCGGTTGCTTCGATGCCTTTGAGGTCAAACGTAAAAGCCTCTATTACATCAATAACTTCCAAACCGGTTTCAGATTGATAATGTGCCGGATGTGACACCATTTTGTCAGGGGATTCGTACATTACTCTTCGTCCTCCTCACAGGTTTCACAGCAAGGGATATAGGTTCTCTTTCGTTCCTGAACCGCAATCTGGCAGCCGCAGGAAAGGCAGTCAAAAGTGTCGTACAGTTTTTCCTCAGGTTCCGAGCCAAAGGCTACTGCTAACCCGCTTTTCCCGTTGTCACGGGAAATATAATGACGCTCCTCAATAGCGTTGAATTTGCATCCGCAGATTTTACACTCAAGCATATTTTTTCTCCTTTCAGTTCAATGGGATGGCTCTTGGAAGTTTCAAAATATAACCGTCCCGAACCCTTACAGCAGTTGCTCCGGCAATATTTGTCCAGCCGTAACGATTCATTGTATAGTTGTCGTTCGCAACATTAGCCAAATCATAAAAATCCGACACGCTTACCATACCGTACTGGCTGATAATATCGTTCATGGAATCCAGCACTGCTTCCGCATCCCCACGAGTGTCGAACAAAATATCATCGTAGTCAAAATTTGTCCGTCTGATAGCGGAGCCGGCTCGGGGTGCGTTCGCTTTCCCGTTCGTAATAATTCCGATAAGATACTTTGGAAGCAGAACCGTTTTTTTTCTTGTTCTTCCTGCCTCACCGTAAAGAATCATACGATATCGGAAATAGCCTTTTAATTGCCGGCACAATGACTTCCAGCAAAATATAAGACTTTACATTGTTTGCGTCTTCGGCAATGAACACATCGGCGAATTTCTGCATTTCACCCTTTTTCGGGTTTTGCTTTTCCGCTGATGACCGCCTCCACTTTTTTCTCAGACTGCTCTTGACGAGACTTATCTGAATTGGTTTTGTATTCCTCCACTTAGGTTTCTCCTTTCTTAAGCCGGGATCAATTTGCCAGGCAGAGTGATTTTGGTATTCGGCGTCATGCCGTTTTCTTTTTATACCGATAAGCAAGATTGCTCTTAGCTTTCGCTTCCGACGGGGCGTAGGTAGACGCTTTCCAGCGATTTTGCACGCAGTTTTCAAATCGCATGACTGGTCCGTCGTAGTAATACGCTTTCATTCTCGTACCCTCCTTTTGGTAAAAAGAAAAAAGGGAAAGCACCTTGTTTAAGGCACTCTCCCTTTGTCCGAATTTCACAGATTCAAATTTCAGTTTTCTTCTGTAGAAACGTCTGCTTCGTCAACAATGATTGTCTTCTCCTCAGCAGCCATCTTTTTTCAGCTCGATCTAGGTTTTGATATTCGCAATCACCGGTTTTGCTACGTACTTATAGACTACAAAGCCTACAATTACGCTCAAACCAACGCCTGCTGCAATCTTGATACCCTTTGCTCATACCTGTGTTTTCAATGACTTCCTCAGTAGTTTCGATAACCTTGTTGTTCATGATCGCATTGTTTTCCATTTTATGTTCTCCTTTCAAATTCTGAAAATGTGGAACTTCTTCCATTAAAGTAATTGTATTTTTCGCGCGGTTTTCTCAGTGATGTCGTTACCAGGAGTGATAATCGTAAACCGGCGCAACCCGATAATCAATAACCAGGCAAGGGTGCCGTTCGCGTCAAGATGGGAACTAAAATCAAGTTCGATATATCCCTTTTCGATATTCCAGCCCAGATCATCTCCCAGTTTCGTCCCGTCTAATCCGAGCGCATAGTAAAACTCGTTGAGCGTTACATACATGTCATCCCGCATTTGCCGGTTCAATTCGTTTACGGCTCGGTTGATGGTATCTCTGTCCGACTTAAAATATCTTCCCGAGATAGCGTCATAGCAGATGGTATTTCCGCCCTTTTCGGTCAGAATCACTTCCCGAACGGGATTCTTCACGATTTTTTCTTTCGCCATCGATTCCCGTATCGTCTGCTCCTTCTTATCGCCAATCGCCTCCACGACCTTTTCCTGATATTCTTTTTAAAGTCGATTCGGAAAGTGTGTAGGCAGTTGCAAGCGCTGCGTTCCGACGCAGATTTGTCGAACTGGCGCCAATAAGACAGAAAACAGAAACTGAGCCAACGATTGCGGCCGGAATATAACAAGGCCATGCTGTCTTTACGATTTCCTTTTCCGCTTAGCTGGTCTGTTTCAAGTTCGTCTTTTTTTCTCCTCGATAAGAATCAGCGCTTTTGGCGTTGCCCCTCACCGCCATGACTGTAGTTGTAATCATTCCAGCAATGCCGATACCTGTAAGTATCTCCGGACTATGCTTTTTCATCGCCGTCCGTACACTCTTGGCAATGCTGGATAAACTGTGTTTCTCCCATTTGAGTTCTCCTTTCTTATTCAGAAACTAAGTCATTTAAAAGTTTATCGACTCTGCTTTTTATTTCGTTTTGCATTCATCAGACTGAAGATATTTTTCCATCGATTTTAAGATGCATTTTTTTAGAGACAACAAATCCGCCGGCTAATCCTGCGAATACTCCAATACCGAAAACAACACGCAACTTACTCTTCATGTTTTTCTCTTTTCGTTTAAACAAATAACAAAATCAATTCTTCGGCTGTTTCGACCGCTGTCTGAAATATCAAACTGCGATGCTCGTCCTCGCCGTAACAAGCATACATAGCCATTTCGCAGATAAAACTTTCGATAATACAGATAGGCATTTCAAAGGGCTTATCCATAATTCGATTGATAATTTCATAAGCGGCCCATTGCGAATACGACCGTTTTTCAAATTCGTCTTTAGGCCATGAGAACGACGGACTGAATAAATGCCGGTCTACATATTCCTTGATAATCGAAACAGCCGTTTCCGAATCGCACACGATAGCTTGTCGAGCAAAGAAAAAGAGCCCCTGTTAGGACTCTTCCTCTTCGTCATTAAGTGCGGCGAGCTTTTCGTTAATGCGTTCATCGATTTTCTCTTCCATTTTCAGTTTTCGTTCACCCAGTCGGTTAGCAGTGTTGCTCCCATACCTACTGCGGTGGCGACAATACCAAGAATTTTTACCATTTTAGCGTTAATCATAAAGCGCTACCTCCTTTTCATAATACGACTTGTAAATTTTGCGGATTTAAAGATCTTCCATCCATTCGGCGGTCGGTTCAAAAACCATGTCAATAACAAAGATTTCCATCCCGTCTTCCAGCGTTAATTTATGGTGGTTGAAATCAATCCAGTAAATATCGCCGTTGCAGGATGACCAACCTACGGTTTCTCCAAATTCGGTTTTTTCAAGCCCAAGGAACTCATAGAAGTCGTTCAATGGGATTACGCCTTGAAACATAAAATTGCGGTTCAAATGGTATTCCGCCTCTATGACCTTGGCGATGGTTGTCTCAAAATACCTCTGGGAAAAGCTGTAAGTAGAAAGTACGAATTATCTCGGGTTCCATTCCTTCCACCAAAGTCAAGACTCGAACTGCTGATAAAGCTTGGTGACGAATATAAACGTCCTACACTTTTTCGCTCACGATGCGGAGTCCACAATCGCATTATGCCTCTTCTCCGTAAAGCTCTTTCAACTTGTCCTTATATTCCTTATAGGACTGGTTAATAAGAGCGTAGGCGCTTGTTAGCGCAGCCTGTTTTCTGTAATTAGCGCATTGGCTCCCCATAATACAGGCTATCGTGGAAAGGCCAAAAGCAGCGGTTGAATATAACATTTCCACGCTGACATAAACGCCTCTTTTTCTGGTGTAGGCGTATGGATCTCCATCGTGATTTTTTCTGCTGTCCGCTTTGACAAGTTCTTTTGGAGTAGCTTTAACGGCTGTAACAACAGTTACGATCCACTCCTACGGACGCTACGCATGACAAAGCAACAGGAGAATATTTTTTCAAAATATAGTCCCGACGTGGATCGCCCTTTGAATAACAGGGTTTTGTTCAGTAGCTCTCAGTAAATCCAGGATATCTACAGCCATGTTGCCGGCCGATTTAAATATTTGGCTTGTTCTCGGATTTACTTTTGAATAAACAAACATCTTCACCATGAATTCGTGGGCGAGTTCACAGAATTCATCGATTGATCCCGATGTTCTCGGATATATTTTTTCGGCGATAAAATCTCTGAGCTCGTCGACAGCCCATTGTGAATAACTGCTTTTCTTGAATTCCTCTGTCCATTTTCCGAACAACGGAGGCATCCAAGCATCCATGTGATACATGTCATACAAAATTAGTTCAAGCTGATCGATGCTCATGGTCTTCTCCTTTCGTGAAAAAATTAAAAAAGAGAAAGATGTAAGCCAAGCATAAACTTACTATTATGGCAACCTCAACTATCCTAATCGGTTGCTCTCTTTCCCTCATAATAAGCGTTGTAATTTTCGCGCGGCAAAAGAAAAGAGCCGTTATTAGCGGCCCTTCTCCTTACAAACCAATGTTCTTTAAAATTTTCATAAGTTCGTCTTTTTCGAGTTCAGCATCTACATCCAGATGGACATGTGTCTTTCCGTCAATAACCGTTGCGTTCACCTCATTAAGTTTGAGTTCCACATCATACCCAAACTTCTTTCGGATTAGCATAGCTATCAACTTCGACAGAATGCCCGTCGTAATTTCGACCTATTTTCATTTCGTCCATACTCTTTTTACTCCTTTCAAATACCCATTGATTTCCGTAAAAGAAGATGCGATTTTTTGCGAACTTAAATTTCCCGTCTGTCAAAGACTGTTTCCCATCGCTCCCGTTTGATAGGTTTCATTTTTTCAGCGCCCCATAATTTGACGGACAGTAACGGTGGGGTAGAGGCCGTCTGTACAAGTTCCGAACGGCGTCAAAAGTATTCCCCGAAAATTGGGTAAATATAAAGCGTCGGTAATCACGGGTCAACCTCACTCCACCATGTACCTTTGGTTTCCGCATCAAATTCTGCTGTATCACGGCCAGTCCTTTTTCTCCGATCGTTGTATAGCGTGCAACTGTTGTAAACAGGATGATCGCAAATATAACGGCTTCCGTACATAGACAGATAGATTTCCGGTTTATCAAAATGGTATCTCATATACACCAAAAAAGAAAAAGAAAGAGCCCTCGTCAGGACCCCTCCCTTTGCTAATAATCTTATTTAATCTTCGTCAAAATTCTCCACCAAACCTCTTCTCTGGTAGGATACAGAGCTTCATATTCCTCATCGTCTTCCATTCCGTACCGTTCCAATTCTACGGAATGGCCGCATTCGAGGCATACTAATATATCTTCCCATTCATCCTCTAGAACTGCATCCTTGCTCCGCATTTACTGCAAATATACCTGCCAGTAAGTAATGCGTCCTTTTGCGCGTCGTTAAAAAGCTCATTGCAAATTACCTCCTTGATACTGTGTGGCAATTTTAAGTATAACCGCCACCTTTGAATTATCAAGAGATAAAAAGCACTTTTACATCTCTCATAATAGTGGATGCGATTTTAACGGAGAAAAAACGAAGAGGCCGTGTGATATCCACGAACTCCTCGTTTTCGGAACCATTTTACTTCTTGGTTGGTTTAAAACGGCTAAACAAACCTCTGAATGTCGTAGAGGTATAAGTTCCTTTCTCTTCGAACTTGAATCCCTTTCGCATCCAGAATGCGTAGAACATCAACGGCAGCACAAGCTCGGCGGCTGCAACACCAATTTTGACATACCGATCTTTGACATTCTCTTCAATCTGAGCAACCTTAAAGCCCTCATCGCTTTCACGATTCTGAGTTTTGTCCAGATACTCCATTGAAGTTTTGTCTTCATCGAGCTTCACCTTGTAAAGTTTCGCCAAGCTTTCCACTGCTGTAGAGTGTTTTTCGCTTCCTGGTTCGAGAGAAGCCAAGTTTTCGATTTGATTCTTGATTTCCTTTTCCAACAAATTTTTAATTTCTTCGCCCATTTTGCATTTCTCCTTTCGTTTACTGGGTTCCATAAAAGGAAGTGTTATTTGTGCGGAATGAAGTCTTTAGCCTTGACTCTCATCACGACATACTTTTTTGAAACTATCGCTTCAACCCGCTTCGATAGTTCCAAAAAAAAAAGGACCATCCGGATCTGAATGATCGACTCGAAGCGTTCCGACTAAGAAAAGTCGAAATACAATACCCGTAAAAATGGCGCCTACCAAAACGCCGAGAGCAAAGATAATTGCCAAGTTCATGTGCGTCCTCCTTTTAAAATGTTTTTCCAAATTTTCAACCCGGGGAATTTTTCAGATATCAATTTAACATGTTTTTCCGTCACCTGCGTACTGAATTCTAATCTAGGATAAAAAGAAAGAGCCGTTGTTAGCGGCCCAATCTTTTTGCTAGTAATAGTAATGGCGATAAGAAACTTTGTTTTTTCTTCGTTTTCGAGGAATTAGACTAAATAAGAAGTCTATTAAGAATTCTCCAAATTTAAATCAATTCCCCGTTAAAAAAGCTAATACAAATAATTTCATATGCTTACACTCCTTTCATAAAGGAGCTTGTTATTCTTGCGAACCCTCATAGACGATTTTCTTCCTCAAGTCAGACCAGGTTATATAGCGCTCTTTTCGGCACACTGGGCAATAGAACTTACTTACCTTACCGCCTATGTCTGTCAGTTCGGGCAATTGAACCGATATACTTTCTTAACAGCCACATCTACAATCTTCACTCTATCACCCTCTTTCTTGGCTGAGCAGCCAGAAGAACCGTCTGTACAAGTTGTAATAAGTATCCTTGCAGCATGGGATAGAAAATTTAACCCTCATGTAATCATAAGAAACCCCTTCCGTTACACCTTTCAAAATATAACAGTAAAGTTCTTCGTCTGCTTCTTTGGCCATCCGTTCGACCATGTCCATCCGATTCGAGTAAAACAGCCTTGCCATCGCGCATTTAGCAACCGGATCGCTGATGTTATTTGTCCTGCTCGGCGGTATCAATTTCGGCCAACTGCTCGGAAACCCATCCAGCATGGCATATGATTTCCGCCATATCGGATACTGTAGACAGAAATGCTTCAACTCGTAATACCGGTGTTTTTCAATCCAGTATTGGTTTTTCTCAGATACTTCCGGTCTTATCGTTGTGCTCATACCCGTTCACCTCGCCAGACATAACCCGTTTCCTGCCATAGTAACTTTGGAGAGATATAAAAGTTGATTCGTCCGTACTTCGAATTCATCTCTTCCAGATTGGTGATAAGTTTTCCGTTCCTGGTTGCTTTACCGATGGGCAGCCATCCGGATATAATGCCGGCTCGAACCCAGGAAGCATCTTTCCCATAAACCCTCGCTGCTACGGCTACTGGTACTGAACCAGATGCAAATATAACTTCATCCATTGGCTTTTGCCTCCTTTCAACTGCTATTCTAGGTTAGAAACAGCTTTTAGTGAAAACAACTTAGGTGGAGACAGCCGCCATCGGATCATCGTCATTTCACAAGGGTAATCTTCAAAGCCAAGCGTTTCGCAGGTAATAAACCCTTCCAAAACACCGATGATGATTTCTGCTTCGTACTGCTTGTATGGAAATATAAAGTCCGGAAGTTCCCGATGCATAGCGCTGCATTTTTGGCATCGGAACCTTCGAATATCTACTTTGTTTTTGACGCCGTATTTCGTCCGTACAATCCTTTTTACGGTGTCGTAATATTTCAACTGCCCGCCACATTTGGGACAGGTTGATTTGCTGTCACTAATCATATCTCATCTTTTCCTCCAATCGTAGCAAGAAAAGTTGTTGTGTGTAGGAGTTGACAATTCCTATACTTATGATATATGATTACTAATAGCAAATCAATGGAAAGGTGGTCTTTATGCTTATAAAATGTCCGGAGTGCGAATTGCAAGTAAGTGATAAAGCTGTTTCCTGTCCGCATTGCGGATATCCGATGCAGACAAGCACTAAATCAAGAAAGCCTCGAAACAAAAACAACAAGCGACGCCGTTTACCAAACGGGTTCGGACAGATCAGCGAAATTAAAAACCGTAATCTCCGTAATCCTTTCAGGGCGATGGTGAGTGTAGGAAAATCAGAAAACGGACGCCCAATATGTAAACCTCTGAAACCGGAATCCTATTTTCCCACCTATAATGACGCCTATGCCGCTCTCGTGGAATATAACAAGAACCCCTACGATCTTGAGCCGTCTCTTACTGTCAAAGAATTGTACGAACGATGGAAACCGGAATACTTGAAAACTCTGAAGAATGAAGCGAGCGGCAGAGCAGTAGAATCCGCCTGGGGATATTGTTCGTCCGTGTACAGCATGAGAGTGATTGATGTCCGAGCGCGTCATATAAAAGGCTGTATGGAAGAAGGGATATCCGTAGTACGAGGAAAAAAGAACAAACCCCGAGCGCATCAATGAAGAACAAGATTAAGTCACTGTTCAACTTAATGCTCGATTATGCCTTGGAATATGAATTGGTGGACCGCAACTATTCGAGAACGTTCAATCTAACCGAAGAAACCATCAAAGAAATTGTAACGGTAAAGAAAAGAGCACATACCGTTTACACAAGAAGAGATGGATTTGCTCTGGCAGCACGTAGATGATAAAATGTATGTAGATGTTATCTTAATTCAGTGCTATTCCGGATGGAGGCCACAGGAAATTGGTTTGCTGGAACTGAAAGACGTGGATCTTGAAAACGGCACATTCAGCGGGGGAATGAAAACCGACGCAGGTACTAACCGTGTTGTTCCAATCCACTCGAAAATAAGACACTTGGTAGAACGGCACTATAAAGAGGCTCAGAAAATGGGAAGCGTATATCTGTTCAATTACGCTAATCCAAGCAGCAGGGTCAAAAATACGGCTTTGACCTACAACAGATATCAAAAGGCTTTTGGAATGATTCGGGACGAACTGAAACTTAATCCGGAGCATAGACCCCATGACGGACGCAAACACTTTGTTACCATGGCTAAAAAAAATACGGCGTTGATGAATACGCCATTAAATATATGGTAGGACATAAGATTTCCGATATAACCGAAAAGGTTTATACACAGAGAGAATTTGAATGGCTAAAAGACGAAATAGAAAAAAATAAAATAGCTTGTATTTTTTGCCTATAACAAAGAAAAAGCCTCCTCGCAGCGGGACGCCGGTTAAGGCATCCGATACCACAAGGAGGCTCTCTTTTGTATAGGAATAAGTGTATAGGAGTAATGCAGGAATGATAGATGAATTACCTACATTTCTCGGCTTTTTTCTCACATCTAACTGCTCTTAAAACCGCGTATTTACTGGGCTTTAGCAGTGGGTAAATTAAGGTAAGTTTCTATTATGGAAGCAAAATATCCCGTAATTACTGGCTTTTTGAGCCAAAGTGTAGGAATAATGCAGAAATAACCTACACGCAACGGCTTCAAATTGCATCTTATTTCCCATAAACCACGGTCGAAGTGATGTCCTTCCCATCTGCGGAAAAGACCTTTGTAAGACGGGCAAGCTCCTTACCAGCAGCATCCGTAAGAACCGCTTCCATGTTAAGCATGTTATTCGAAAACTTCTTAACAAGCTTCTGTCCTTTAGAGTCGGTAGTAATAATCGTGCTGCTATTGTCAGAAAAAGACCTCACAGTACGACCAAGTTCATTCCCGTCCGGATCAGTTAGAACCGTGATACAGGTCAAAAAGTCATTTGAAAAAGTCTTAACCAGTGTTCGACCCTGTGAATCGATTGTGCTGATGATTGTACCATCGTCCGAAAAATGTTTATAGCCATCCGTTAAACCGGCTGTAAGAATTCGGTCAATTTCATCGTAATCATCGCCAATAAACTCACCGGTAATCATTGTACCATCGGCTTGATGAGCTGTAAATCCCTTTTTAAGAGTTTCTTTGCTGACGGTATCGGCGGTCAGATCGATTAGTGTCCGGCGATTGTAAACGACCTTATTTACAGCCATTTACTCTCCCCCGCAATCGTTACCGTCACTCCTCCAGCAGGATTATCTGCTTCCACATAAGGAATAGCTTCAACTTCTACCTGAGACAAACAGTTATACTCTGTATCAGGCAGAATCGTCTGCTTCGCGGTGGACGGTGTAACTGTCTTAGCCTGTGGTTTCATGTTTTCCGAGCCGGACATTGTACCCTCAACGCCGAGGATAGTTACGCCCTCTCGAATATTGTTGGCAATCAGCTTGCCTTTTTCAGTTGCGTCGATTCCCACTTTACCGCTGCCATCGTGGAAACCCTGAGGAATTGTAACTTCCTCGTCTCTGGTGGTGATCTTCTTAGTAACGGCACCATTGTTTTTCATTGTGCCAGTTAGTTTATTGCCACTTACATACGCAGTCTTTCCAAACAAGATTTCAGCAGCGACAGCGGTGGCATCCGTAGAATCAACATCAAATGTGCAAGCACCTTCAATTTGAGCTCCACTCTTGTCGTGAGCTTTAGATCCTTTGAGAAGTTTACTGGGGTCTACGGTGTCGCCAGTAAGGTCGATGAGAACACGACCGCCATAAATAACCTTATTAACGTTTTGGTTAGGCATTTTGATTAACCTCCTCTGCAATATAAACCGTAACCCCATCATAGTTGTTACTGGTTTCGAAATATGGGACTTTTTGAACAACAATATCTTTCTTAAGCACTTTATTGGCTGTTGGCAAGACCTGAGTGTTAAAAGCGTTCGGCACCACTTCATATTCTCCAGAATAAGCATTAAAATCTATCACAGCAGACAGCTTGCCAGACAAACTTCCAAAGCAAGTTAATTTACCAGATAATGTGCATAGTCCAGAGATATGACCAGTAAGGCACTCAAACGCTTTTATGCTACTCATGTCAATGCACCTCTTCCGTTAGCTTAAGAATTGCTTTTGTGATGAAAGTATCAACTTCTCCTGTGGCCTTCGTTAATTCAATGTCGTAGACGTACTTTCCGAAGGGAAGATGTTTTGTATCTTCCGGATTGAGGGTCAAGATCATCGTGTCAATCGGAATCTCCTTGATAAGAAGAGGAGTTTCATCATTATAGTCATTCTTCATGGCAAATCGAATACGATCACCATTCATTGGAATATACTGATTGTCATTTAGATCAGTAATCGTAATAAGCGCCGAAAAAGTATCACCCCGAGTCAAAGTAATCATTGTGCCAGAAACAGAATAACTCATAATCTCACCTCCAATTCAAGCATTGTAAGTTGATTTATGAATCGCAAGTTGGTCAACTTCTGTCATGATTCGCTTAGCCGAACCGTTACCGCCTAATTTTTCATAAGGCTTGTACAAGTATTCATACAGATTCTCATACTCGTCCTGTGTAATGTAGCCCCTCTCGATGTAGGCCATACCGAGATAGATAATGCGATCATGAGCCAAACCAATGAGCATTTGCGTTTCAAGATTGTTGTGCTTATTCTCAGCAGCTTTTCGTTTGCTTCGCTCTTGGATATATGCCCAAAATCCAGAAGAAGCAAGTATCGTCCCCAAAATGGTTAATAGCGTTTGCAGCCAGGGTTCCATTTCCATGTATCATCCTCCTTGAAGTCATAAATGAATTAAGAAGCTTGTAGGAAATATCACCCCAAACCTCTTTTTAATTAGGCGAGGGAGCCCACCGCAAAGTAGACTCCCTGCCAATTTCGGTTAATCCACAGGATTACCATTTTCGTCAAGACCGAGAGCTTCCAGATCAGCCTTGACAGCAGCCTTGAACTTCGCCGGAACCTGATTAAAGGTCCGACGACCTGCGATGATGAGTGCGACATACAGTGCTACCATGTTGTTACCTCCTATCAAAATTTTGGATAAAATATAAAACATGGTTACTCCTCCTCAGCGATAAGATCGCCGTTGGTATCGTAGCCATATTCTAACAATTTTGCCTCGACATCTGCCTTAAATTTTTCAGGCACCTGGTCGAAGGTTCTACGCTTATTGATGATAAGCGTGGCGTAAAGATTGACCATTTTTGCTACCTCCTCATTCAGGAATCATTGCTGCGACGGCATCGTACAGATCAGCAATTGCTTCCATGATAGCAAGCTGCTGGGAATCTCCAGTTTCCTGACCTGCCATGATCTGAACAATGTTGTCCGAATCATTTGTACCTTTAATGGCGTTTTCAGCCATAAGCAGATTGGTGTATTCATTGAACTCCTGAGGGGTCAACGCCGCTTCCTGATAAGTCCAGTAAGTGGTTTTATCGCCCTGTTCTGAAGTTCGTGTAATACTCGTAATGTCCTTGCGGAGATATACGGTTCCAACAGTAACCTCAAGTGCAGTCGGTTGGACTGTGCTCTCGGCATATTTGTAATTTAACTCCATGCGACTTTCCTCCTTTCGCAGTGTAAAGACTGACGAGTTTTTGATATACCCGCTTCTCATCGTATTTGTCATATCGTGAAACTTTTCGCTTCAATTGCTGGAAGCTAACACATGGTTTTATCCACTTCCGATACATCAAATAGGTATCGGTGCAGTCGATCCACCCAAGATAAGACAACATTTGACGAGCATCAAGTATGGTTGCTTTCTCCTTTTTGGAGATTTTGCGAGCTTTTTCTCGTGGCCTTGTACATAATGGATTTTCGAAGAATCGTTCGATTACGATAAAAGCGAAAGCCCATGAAGTCCAGGTCACGCCCCTGGTTGTTGCCATAGGAAAAGCGAAAGACTTGCCGATTCGCTTTAAGTTCCAAGCCAAGCTCCATTTCCAGATAATCGGAAATTGCTTGCCTCATGCGGTGCAAAACCCTCTTGTTGCTTCCGAAAACGACCATGTCATCCATGTAGCGCATATAGTGCACGGCACAGAGCTGCTCCTTGATGAAATGATCTAAACCCTGCAAATACCAGTTAGAAAGCCATTGAGAAGTATAAAAGCCAAGTGGAATACCAACCTCTGTGACATCAATAATGCGAAATAGTAAATCCAGCATCTTTTCATCATGAACGGTCTTCTTCCACTTGGCTTTCAAACGATCGTGTGGAATAGTATCGAAGAAATGACGAATATCCATTTTGAGGACATACTTACAATTCTTCGGGTCAGTCCTGATCCACTTCTCAATTACCTGCTTTCCTTTATGGGCACCTCTGCCCGGAAGACTGGCATAGCTGTGTTCGTACATTCCCTTGCAGAACATCGGCTTCATGGCATTTACGATGCAATGCTGAACAAGCAGCTCTTCCATCGTAGGGACAATAATAGTGCGCTCCTTGCGAGTAATCCCATCATAAATGTAAACCGGCACATGCTCGGCGTTTTCGTAGTTGACTATCCAGTCTAAGGATTGTTCAACTGCGGCATCGTCAGACATGTGCCGGTGTTTCATGATTTTACGGAATCTCTTGCTGTGCTTTGCTTGAGACAGAGCGTACCGTCGGTTCGTTTCGGATATTGTTTTTTCGTACAAGTGGTTATAGGATTTCATGTTCTCTCTTATCCTCTCATCCGCTTTCGACTTGTTCTCAGCTACTCACAGATGCTTGCACCGAGTTAATTTTCACCAAGTGGTGAGGAAGAGATGCGGATATCTTGCCATTTCAAAATGGCGGCATACACTGCATTATAGAGAGCTTCTTATGGATAAGATAGAGCCGCGCCATTGTTCGAGTTCGAATTGGACGCCGTATTGTTCAGATTAGCGTAGAAAGGACCGACCATAAGGTCATTGTTCCAGTTGCCGCCGACATACGCGCTGGGCGCAGTGTATACCCCTAATATTTAATTGTTTTGTTTACCCGGCGAACCTAAGGTTCTCCTGTCCTCCTCGCTGCTTACGCAGCAGCAAGCGGTTTACAAGAGAGAGCCGCGCCAGTGGCCGAGTCCGAAAAGGACGCCGTAAAGTACAGATAAGCGCAGAAAGGACCGACCAAAAGGTCATCGTACCAGTAGCCGCCGACAAACGCATAATTGACCTGGCTGTTATTGTACCACATGCCGTCAGCCTCATAAGTGCTGCTCGAACCGCTTGCAGTAACAGGCAGCCGTCCGAATGCTTCCGTCTTCATGCTGCTGATGTAGCCACCGGAAGAACCAGCCGGGGTAGCATTTGCGATCGTCTTATAACCGTTTCCGTCTGTGTTGTAGTCGATTGCAGTAGAACCATCGTGAGTACCACGAGTAAGCTTTTGACATTCTGCGTACCATTGGCGTTGATCCAACCGGCAGTACGACGCCACAGGTTACCCCAGACATTCTCCATACCGAAGACCTTCACGCCGGAAGTCTGATCATTGGAACCCCAGAACATACCCTTGGTGTTCATCGTACCGGGGGCAATAGCATTGCTATTGGAACTCTTGCACCGTCCGTAGCCAAATGCAGTCTGGCACTCAGTAGAACGAGCCATCATAACCAGCAGATCCTGGAGCAGCAGTCTGTCAGCCAGCACCTCGGTATACCAGTCATTGCCGTTTGCCTTAGCATAGGCGATTTCGTTAGCCGCCGTGGTATTTACGCTGTTAGCTGCACCGCTGATAGAACGCAGCTTACCGGAAACCAGAGAACCGAAATAGATGGGGGTATAGAAATGATTGATCTGGTTGTTATTACGGTCATAGTTACACCAGCAATCCCAAGTATCGTCCTGAGGAATATCGGAGCAGCGGAAATGGTAAACACCATTCGATTCCCAACGCTTTGTATAGATCTTCGGCCATTCCATCATGGCGTTGCCGCCGAAAGAAGTATCCGTAACCTTGGATGTGGTGCCGTCGACCTTCTTGGTATAGTCGTTAGGATTGAGATAGTGATCTACAACACCTGCATAAGTCAGCATACAAGGACGAGGCATGAACTTTTCACCAGGATCAAACGCCCAACCACCATAGTTGAACTTACCGGTGCTGAAATTCATAGCTGCCGGAGTAAATGCCGCATTATCCACATCAGAAGGATAAGTTACTCGTCCGGTAGGGCTGGAAGTCGCTTTCACCAGATCGTAACCAAACAGATAATCTCTCTTCTTCGGGGTAACACTGGTTCGGTTCGCCTCGCTGCGATTATAGGCACCGGTACTGGTGTAAGGGAATGCGGAATAGTAATATACCACGCCGACCGTCACATTAGTATCTGTATAAGTGCCGTTTGCAGTGATGTTCTTGAACAGTTCGCCCTCCGTTTCACTGGTTGGATAACCAGTAGTGCTCCTGCGGATAACTGCACCTGCAACGCCACTCGGAAGCTTCGCCGTAATTTCTACCTTAACGGTATCAGACGCTGAGACATACACCGACTTAGCGGAAAACTCCTGCATCGGCTCCGGTTCATTAACGACTACACGGTTAGCCTTGTTTCGGTTATACACACCCTGAGTGGTATAAGGGAATGCTGCATAGTAGTAAGTTCCGGTAGGAGATGCACCACTATCTGCGAAGACAGTGGACGCTTTGATGTTGGCGACCAGATCACCATCGAACTCGTCCTTAGGATAATCGGTTGTCTTCCTCCGGATAATCGCACCTTCCACGGTGCAGAGTGTCTGGTTGTTCACGACCGTGTCGTTAGGAAGTGTTGCTGTGACTTTCACAACGCCACTCTCAACAGCCACGCTGAATGCCAGCATATTGGACGGCTCAATGCCGCCAAAGAAATGTCGGTTTTTACCGAAAATCAGATCTTCTTCTGCCATTTTGATTATTCTCCTTTCGCTTTAAGAATAAGTTACAACGGTGCTGATAAGCTTGCCATCGGAGTCAAAAGTTTTGACGGCTCTCGCCACTTCTGCTCCAGCTGCACTTTTCAGCACATTTGTCATTGTCAGGAATCCGTCAGAGAAAGTCTTCGTCAAAGTTCTGCCGTCACTTGCAGTAGAAGTGATAACCGTACCGTCGTCCGAAAACTCTTTGGTTCCGTCTTCGAAGCCAACCAGCAAAATCCGTTTGACTTCTTCCTTGTCGATCTCAAGTTGTAAATTTCCTGCGACATCACCGCTGAGCTGGTCTTTCATCTGGTTATACCAGGCAAGAAAATCAGCCTGTTCAGATGCGATCCACTGGTCAAGAACGGTCTGCTCCTGTTGGAGGTCCGCTTTCATTTTATTGAACCAAGCCGTGAAATCGCTTTCCTCCTGAGCAATCCAGTCATCGACTTCCTGAGATCGTGCATCAGTAAACCGATCAAGCTCATCCTGCCATTTGCCAAGCAACTCGTCCAGACTGATCGTCTGAAGAATGCCAGTTACAAATGGAGTAGATTCTGTGCCAACCATAGGGGTAATGTCAGCTTGGTTAATGACCGCAGTGCCGTACTTTCTGTAAATATAACAGAGAGGGTACTGATGGACATTTCCCTCGTTCGTCAAAGTCGGTCTCGACGGTGCGCTGGACGGATTACCCTTGACAAATTTGATGGTGTTCTCACGCACCGACTCAGTTCCGTTTACTTCCAGAACCACAGCATCGATGCGATCAAGAAGCACTTCTGCTTCCGGGGCAGTCATCGGCAGGATGCTGTCGTTGACTGTCCATGTATGGTCGAACCAGGCTTTGCCGATACCGACATTCACGGTAAGACCGCCTGCCGCCTTCACAGCAAAAGCGGTTCCGATAGAAGCAAATACACCATCGATGATGAGTCCATCAAAGATAGCTGACATCTGTGCAGCATCGTATTTGCGGTCACCGTTGAGTGAATTGAAAATCCGCTTGATACGCTCATTCAGTTTCTCCCTCCTTACTTTGAAATAGTTTTGAAGGTCGGATAAATTGACAATCCTTCCTCACTGTTTGAGATGACCAGCTCTGAAATGTAAGCTGATCCCTCATTGCCATATTCATTGGCGATTTGAACGATGTCTCCGATAAAGAAGTCCTCGCCGTATTTGAAAAGTCGAGTAACTTCAACCTCTCCTTCGAATGCAGTGGTTACAATATGGTCTGCCAGATTCTTCAAACCTTTTTGTCCGAAGCTGCGCCATATATTCTGCATCAGAAAGAGTCCCGTCCTCAGTATCGGATGAGATGTCACGAGCATCTGTAAAAAGCTCACGCCGACCAAGCCCTGAGGCTGAGCCAACGATAGCAGTTCGCCTTGCTGCCCCTTCACCTTCTCCTGCGACCAGAGTCACATTTCGAAAACTCGCTCTGGATGAATAATAGTTGCTGTTGATGATGTTCTCAAAGTTTGGAGAGAAAACAACATACGGATTTTCTGTCTGCTCATAAGAGCGATCAACGCCGGCATACAGACTGAATGCAAACTTGTTTTCATCTGTCAGTACGATCTTGAACCCTATATTGTTTTTCCTCACAAAGTCCTTTGACGACATCGTACAGGCAGTCACCTGTGTATTGGTTGTCGATTTTCAGACTTGTGATTTTAGGATCAGTAGAAGGCACGAACACAAAGTTGGAAATCTTTCGATCGGCAATAGACGGTGAAATGATGCACTCATTCAACATCGTCTGGATGCCATTTTGAAGATTTCCATTAAAGATTCGCTGCCCCCAGATGATGCGGCGTTCAAGAATAGACTCCAACGATCTGCCTGTGACGATAAGATGATTTCCTTCTTCTGTGTCGGCATTGATCTTGATGTCCTCAATAATCATACAGTGCTCCGAATCCTTCAGCCACAGATAGTAATCCTCTTTCAAATACTGCAAGAGTTGTGTATCCATAGCGAAGAATATCTCGAAATCTCCATACGAATTATACCGGTCAGTCCATATCATGGATTCGTAAGTATCTATGACGGCTATGGACTCAAAGTCGGTGTTTAAGACCAAAAGCTCCATAGTTATACCCCCTCATAGATTACTTTGTTTTCAATTCTGAACTGAAGATTCGTAACACCGCTATCAGCAGTAAAGGCGAAAAATGTTATCGCCTTTTGCTAAGGTAAACCAGTCGGTATTCTTATCCAAACAGTTCAGGATGTTGTACGAAACGCCTTCACGAATCAGAGTAATGCTCTTATCGCCCTTTGAGGTGTTAATGACGATATCATCACTTGCGACGATACCCTTTCCAGTCAGCTTTTGGAGCTTCCCAGTATCGATCTTCATGACTTCTCTGGTTTCCGTATTGTAGATGTTAATGTTATTTGCCGGTCCGATAGCATGGATGTAGATTGTTACACCGATTTCGGCATCGCCATAGTAAGTGATGACACCCTCCGTCTTGATTTGGATTTCACCAAATACAAGCAGCGGTTCCGTCAGAGACTCATTCGAGAACGGAAACTCGAACAATGGGTCAATACTGTAGAAATCCGTTACATTGTTTCCATCCTCTCCGGCTGAATAGAAGAATGGGTCAGGACAAATGATTGAGATTGATGTACCTTCCTGCGAACTGAAAATGTTCGGTTCATTCGATTCCACATAACCGCTTGTTCGTACATATCGGTTATCAGTTTCGATAATGATTTCAACGCTTTTCTTTGCCGGAAAGTATTTGTAGGATTTCTGCCGTACATCCTCGATCGTTTCTCCATAGACTGTGTCAACGAATACGATTTGGAAAACGATGTTCCGCTGACTCAATCTGGCGGAGTTAAACATAGAGCCGTCATTAGTGACGACTTCCGTTGTGTTGACAGTTGCTTTGACCGGACCTAAGCCGGTTACAGACTTGATGAGGAAGCCCGAAACATCAGGCTTCCCCAGCTCAAGCTTGATTCTGTCACCTAAATAATTGGTGACAACAATCGAATAAATCATGTTTCCACCAATCCTTTCAAAGCGGAGAACTGATTCTTCGTCTGGCGATAGATATCGATTCTCGACAGTGCTTTAGGTGAATAGTTGTTTTGTACAAAGGAATAGGAATTTCCAACAGATGGCGTGCCATCTCCATTTTGAATTTCCCCGGTTGTTTCCCGGTTCATCGAAGAACTGATCTTCATCGCCTGGCTTCTGCTCAGGATAGCGGTAAGCCGGCCGGCGCCGGAACGTACTTCGGAAAGATCCAAAACAGGACGAATTGTAGGTTGAACCTCCATTTCGCCGTCGACAAATTCTCTGATTTTGGAAATTGCGTTGCTCAAACCGTTTTTAGCGGCTGCCGCCATATTGGTGCCGGCGTGTTGAACTCATAGAATTTGTTTCGAAGAGTGGTCAGGCATCCGTTAATCATGGTCAAGAAAGTGTTTCTGGCCAGGCTGTCTTTCCCACGAATACCAGTGATGAAATTCGTCATCATTGTGCTGCCGATAGTCGTAAACTGGTACTGCTGACTTGTAAGCGAAGAAATAACGCTGTTCACCATTGTGGTAAAGGTTGAAACAACTGCCGACTTCTGTGCGTTCGCGGCATTGATAAAGGTTGTGAGCATCGATGTCGCGGCGGCGCTCACTCTGGAACTGGCATTATTGAAAACATTTATAAAGCCTTCAATACCGGAGTTGCCAAGATTCGTCAAATCCTGAGCGAAACGGGACATCCCGCTCGTATCAACGCTGGTAATACCGTTCGCCAAATCCACAAGATTGCGGAACTGCGCAACAACGCCGCTTACTTCGCTACATCCACGGTACTGACGCTTGCGTAATAAGCCGCGAAAGACTGACCGAAGGAGACAAGTTTTTCACCAAAAGAGGCAATATCGTTATCTCCCGTAAACCAACTGACGATGCCGCCGCTGTTCGGAAGATTGTTGGACAGCTCTACCAGAGCTTTCGCCGCATTTGCGGAATTTACAACCACGTTGGCGTCCAGCCCTGTAACGGCAATGGAATATTGCTTCATGGCTTCTCCGAACGGCACCAATTTCTCTCCAAACATGTCAAGGTCGTTTTTCGCCTGTGAAGAATGCAACGAGACCTCCGCTGTTTCGGCACGGTATTTGCCAATTCCATAAGCGCTTTACCCGCAGTAACGGAATTGACAACCACATCCGCGTTCAGTCCGGTAACGGCTATTGAAATTCTTTCATCCCTTCGCCAAACGGGACGAGCTGTTCGCCGAAAGCATCCATGTCGTTTTCACCGGCGAAGAAAGCCGACGACCCTCCGCTGTTCGGTATCGTAGACGCCATCTCAGCCATAGCTTTTTCCGGCATTTGCAGCTTCTGTAACCACACTGGCAACCGAGTCAGCAAAAGCTTTCATTGCTTCGCCGAAGGGTACAAGCTGGTCCCCAAACGCGCCCATATCGTTTTCACCGGCAAAGAAACCCACGACGCCTCCACTGTTGGGAAGCGTATGGCGGCCATTTCCGCCAGTGTTTTGCCTGCAACCGCCGCATTAGCCACAACTTCTCCGTCAATTCCGGCTATCTCATCCGAAAATTGCTTCATCGCTGTGCCGAAAGGAACAAGTTCCTCGGCAAACCCGGTAAGCGAAGACCCGCCTGTAAACCAGGAAGTCAGCCCCTCCAGAATATTTGCAGCAGTCAGGATAAGAATGGTTTCAGCCAGGGCTTTTACGCCGTCCATCATCGACGGGTCAATAGCGGAAGCGCCCTGAATAAACGGCTGAATATTTGTCATGAATCCGGACAAATCAGTAGCGATTTGCGGGAACTGGCTGGAAACACCGCTCATAAAGCCGCCTACAATACCGCCGATAAATTTGCCAATGGCGGTACCGATGCCTTGCAGTAAATTACCGCCCTCATTGATGAGCCACTGCAAACCTGGAATTTGAGCCAACGCGCCGACTGCGGCAAGAACCAACGCCAGTTCTGCGATAACCAATCCCATTCCGAGAACACCAACCATGGCTCCGGGAACAAGAGCTGCAACCACGCTCAGAGCCGCCATAATAGCAGCCAGAAGACCGATTCCGACAATCCCTTGAAGCAGGGTTGCAGTATCAATCCCCTTCAAAGCGTCAACAATGCCGGCAAAGAATGCCATGAGCACGTCGATGGCCGCCTGAATAAGACCGGGCAGATTACGGGCAATTCCTTCAAGCACCCCGATGAGGAACTGGAACAGGGAATTTACAATCTGCGGAGTATATTGGACCAACGCCTCAAGAACACCAGCGATAAGCTTTAACGCTCCATCTGCAATAGCCGGAACACACTCGACAAGTACGTCCACAAGAGTTAGAACGACTTCTTTCACTGCGTTCCCGATTTCACCTGCGCTATTGGCAATCACTTTGCAGAACTCAACAATGGCTTCGCCGATTTTTGCAACGATAGCCGGAATAAGATCCGCAATGCCTGTGATGATAACGGTTAAAGACGCCACTACAGCGGTCGCTCCGGCTGTTCCTGCCGCTGCCAGTGCAGTAAAGCCTACAGCGATTGCGGACAAGCCGGTTCCGGCAGCTAAAAGTCCTGCGCCAAGCCCCAAAACGGCAACACCAATCAGAGCCATAGCGCCGCTCAAACCAAGAATAGTGGGAACCAACGGGTGAGAACTGCTCCCGCAACACCAATAACGGTGAAAGCACCAGCCAGCGACACCAAACCCTTCACGATAGCAGTCCAGCTCATAGCACCGAGAATGCTGAGAACAGGTGTAAGAATAGCCAGCGCGGATGCGGCCACCAACATGGCGGCAGATCCAGACAAGGTTCCGGTCATAGCTCTCAAACCAACGGCCATAATCCCGAGCGAACCGCCAAGAGCAACAAGCCCTTTGCAATTTCGTTCCATTCATACCGCCCATATTCTCTCAAGAGCCGAAGCCATAATAAGAAGAGCAGTAGAAACAGCAATAAGACCGGTTCAATCGCAATCATATTCTTAGGCATGAAAATTGACGGTAATCGCAACAGCTGCCAAAGCTCCCCGCCATTCAACAAGGCCAACGGCGGGTTCGCTCCAGTTCATAGCGGAAAAGTCTTTTACCGTTGCTGCAGGATTTTATATGGCCCAATGCCATTCCAGAAACCGTGCACTGGTTGCTTTATAACATGCAAGCGTTCCCCTGTAAGACAAGACGGCACAATTTCCGCCAGGACAATACCGATTGAAGGAGCCCTCGCCCGATTTCGCCCCAGTTCATTTGTGCAAAGTCTTCGCAGAATCGAGCTGTTCTTTGATAGCGCCTACAAATTTGGTAATACCGACCGCAATCGCGCCGAAAGATTCCGTTGAGAAGGTCGATAACGCCGCTGAAGTCAGCGTTTCCGATGCTGTCAATCGGCGAAGAACCGACTTCCCCATCGCATCAGCGATGCCCCGGTAAATTTTTCGACCGCGTCCCATATCGCCTGAAGTAGCTGCATAAACTGGCAGTTAGCGAGGGCGTTCCCCATTGCCTCAAACGCTGAGGGAACGCTCACTCTTCATACCGCCGGCTGCGTCGTAATCTGGGACATCCTTGCGTGCAGTCTCTCAAGAAGGAATGTAACAATTCAAATCCGGAAAGCGATTTTTCAGCTACAACCTTTACGAAATCACGAATCATGGTGGCAACCGTTTTGATGACCTTTCACGATTGTTTCCAAGAACTTTGTTGAACACGTCGCCCTGCTTGATGAATTCGTCAGCTTAACGGGCAAGTCACCAAAGTACCGATGCGCCGAGTATTCCGGCGCCAAGATCGCCAACACCGCCAGAAGCGAACCAACGGCGTTAAACACGGCATGCAGCCTGTTTGATAATATCAAACAGCAAATAAAGCAATACGTAGCTAAA
>VOFD01002356.1_pt1 | contig 42129 bp, 56 predicted proteins | sample 5384101 | NCBI WGS metagenome assembly VOFD01 (sample SAMN12384723, study PRJNA508395) | human gut metagenome | isolation source: healthy gut C | host: Homo sapiens
CTTTTGCTCTTGAGATAAACAGCCTTTGTTCAGCTGACAAATTAAATTTGGTATTCATAGATTTTTAATCACTAACCTCATCAATAAAATATTTTTTTGATACGCCAATATTATACAATATAATACAAGAAACAGCAACGGTTTTTTTGACAAATTTTTATAGATATAAGCGTATTTTTTTGATTAATTATGCTTTTTAGCGGCAACATAAAACACCATGCCAGGCAGAAAAGAATTTGCCCAAAACTATACATGAATAATATTTGGAATATGGGGTTCAAAAACGTCAGCGACGGTTTTAGTCCAGATATATAGTAATGTTTGCCACTTCATTTTTACAATCAAAATTCCCCAAGAACTGAACGCATTTCCGCTTTTGATTTATATGTATTTTCATGCATGGTTACACAAAAAGTTTTTTGGGTCTGCTAAACCCCACATACACACTTTCTGCTGTAATTATATATTTGACTAGTTCCAGGCTTACTTCACCTTATGTATATTTTTTCATGATATATATTATGATACTTGCCATCAAGTATTTTCTTTATTGATGAATATGTAAAGAATGCCCATCTGAATCCTTACAACCAAGGTAGTTTACAATCATACACATCAATTTTCTGATAATACTCTCCGATTTGTAAAGTTTTCCTTGTTGCAACACCTCACAGATAGACTCAATCATTCCCCAATAACCGTTTTTTTCTGACTGCAACTTATCAGTTGCATTGTAATCATTCCAATAATCTGATCTTTATACCTTTAGATGATTCTTTTTTTTTATCCACCCAATTGCCTTATATATTCCATTGGGATCAGTAAGCCCATACTTATTAAGCAAAAAATACAAACGCATCAATCACGTAGTTTCGTGTATTGTCATCATAAATTATCAATGTAGGGGTAACTCCTATCTCACCTCTAAGTGAGCATATATCATGCTTACCAGATTTCAATGGCGATAATACATTTGCAATCTCTTGAGAATAACGATTTGATGATGCAATATGCAACGCATTTTCAGATGGTTTCCAATCTACCGGATTATCTTTATCCCCAACATATATCGCTTGATCCGATCGCCAATTTTAAAAAAATGCAACACTTTGTTTTTATCAAAAATACAGGACAGAACTTCTCTTTGCATTTGACTGCAATCTTGAAATTCATCTATAAATACATAACTAAATCGCTTACACAATAGTGAAGGCAAATCTTTCTTTGAAACAAAGCAAGCATTCCATATTGATAAGCATCTTTTATATGTCAAAATCCCATGTGACAAAAAGTAATTCTTCTTTGCCTTTTTATATTGAATAGCAGAATCACTTTTTGAACTTGCTAAACTCTTGTATTCACCTATTCGATAAAGATCACCATTCACCAGATATAAGTCCTTGATGTAATCAAAGATATCTTTATATCACGATCCACTTTTATAAAATCTCATCTTTATAAAAAACAGAATAGTTGTTTATACCTCGCCATTGTTCAGTAATAGACTTCAGGTAGGGGAAAGTGATAAACTTATCTATGAAAGATTGAATTGTCCCAACGAAATTGGGATAACTTGTAATTTTATCGGCATACTCTGTCAATTTCAACCTAATTTCATTAACAGCAACATTGGTATGTGATAGCACACAGATACCAGTTCCATTTTCCAATGGCATACGATCTGCAATCAATTTTAATTTTGCAAGAAGAACCGTTGTCTTTCCACTTCCCGGGCATGCAGAAATATCAGTTGATTTCCAGTGTCGTATAACTTCCTTTGCGTCATCAGCAAAATGACAGTTTTCAGGCAGCAATAGCTTTTCAACTACTTCAATTTCATTATCAGTGATGTTCCAATCTAACATTTTAGTTCACCTCGCTGATTTTAGTTTACTCCAACTGCATACTTTATGGCATCCACAATGTATTTGAGATATGGATCTGTTTCAATTACTTCCTTTAGTTTCTGTTTCTTTTTTTCGTCCACTTTCCATTGATGGAGTCCCATTTCAAACATCTTAGCTTGTGTCATTCCATCTGGAACAACTGCTATTTTCCATTTTAAAATAGATGCCAAACACTGAGCAACAATAGCTTTCAATCCACTCTTTCCTTTGTTATCAAGCATCAAGCTATATATCTTATATGCAATCTCCTCATCTGTCAAATCTCCCCATGAACTCCTTTCATCAGAGACCGTCTTGTCAGCATCAGCTATCTTTTCATCGGTTAATGCATACTTATCACTATTTTTGATCTTTTCGCCATAATGAACAGCCTTATGAAAGTCATCCCTTAAACAACTCTGTGCCAAGCAGTACTCAAATGTCCATTGAGGAGAAATAAAGCTTTTTACCGTACCTTCTGTATAGTATTTTTCTTTTTTTTTCTACTGCTTCCGCCATTTTCTCTTTACATAATTTAAATACACCATTTTTCATCATACTTTGGTTTTTCATCACAATCAGTGAGAACTGCTACTGGAATTCCCATAGTTCTTCCATCTTTTCGGATAAATATCCTGCTATATCGTAAAAATGCAGTACTGCCAACATTAACAATGGAAACGCCATATCGTTCAAGTGGATAGCCAATAATTTCGGCAATCATAGGAATTAACAGATTTTCTGCATCACCTTCCACCATAATAACACCTTTTTGAAAAAAGAAAAGATTTGCTTTTTTTGTCGCATCTAAAAATCGTTGCAGGAAAAGATAGTCACCTTTCTCTAACCCCGTTTTACCCTCATCCAAATCAAATCCATTCCCACTTTTAATCAGAATAAGATTTTTCAGATTGATTTTGCTGGCAAGTATAGTACTGTGTGTCGAGATGATAATCTGAACTCCAGAACTTTGATATTCTTTTTGCAGGTACTGTATTAATCTCAGCTGTGCTTGAGGATGAAGATGTGCTTCTAATTCTTCAATTAATGCAAGGTGTAATCCACCATTATCGTCATGCTGTAAAAGCAAAAGTTCTGCTGCAATGAAAAGCAGATTCAATTCTCCGAGTCCCGGATGTATTTCTGAAACAGATAAAGATAAACTTTCTAATATAGATTTAAGCTGTATATCTGATGTCTTTAGCTTTGCTTCATTTGAGATATTGTTTTCATTGAATTCAGTTAATGCATCACGAATACCAGTGAGAATTACCTTGCCATCTTCTTCAGTGAAGTATTTCTCAATCTCATTATTAGCTTTAATCAAAATTTCTTTCAAGCGATGATCAGTATTATCCTTAAACACAGGATGATTAAATAAAATTTGTGATATTCTCGAATTTCTGCCCGAACTCATTTCACGTTCCGCATCCCTAAGTGGACGTAAATACACACATTTCAAGAGTTCTCTTGCTTTACCATCAAGTGTTACACCATCATTTACTTCACCAGCACGCAGTTCTGTATAAATTCGATTTTTTTTTCTTTCCATGCACGAAAATGAAGCGGTAGGAAATAAAACATTTCTCCATTATTATTTTCAAACATTAAGTATTCAACAAAGTTTTTGGCTTCATCTGCACTAAATTCCGAAAAGAATTAGATCTATTTTAAATTCAGATACAGGCATCCCATTTTCAGAAAAAAATCTTCTTCTGATACCCTGATATACTCATTGCTTTGAGTAAGCAGAACCATTTTTATTGCATCAATTACTGCAGTTTTTCCAGAATCATTTTCGCCTATGAGTGCATTGAGTCCCTTATGAAAGGATACATGCAGCCCCGGCTTACCTTCAATCGACTTGAAACGACGAAAGTCATATATTTTCAATTCAGATACAATCATTTTTGTGTTCCTTTCAATTCTACCTTCTTCAAATGAACTTATCCTGTATTTTCAACAAAATATCCCTTACAATCAAAATTTTAACGATGGATAACCGTAAATCATCAATATTTCAGCTAAAATCTGACTAATATTAACATAATTAATCATGGCCTAATGTTGCATTAATAATTATGTTTCAATAAAAGTCAATACTTAATTTGTATTTGCATTAATGTGTACCACTTAATTCCAATCTTATATTTTTTATTATACAAGATATTTTTAACATGGTCAATAATTTTTTAGCAATTTATTATAGAATTTTGTTTAATTATATATAATTAAACAATCTCACTTGTTAATATTATACAACAAGTATTAGATAAGAAAATAAGTGCTTAAAACGCAGCGGTTCAAAGCATTAACATAATTAATTATTAAATAATTTCTTTGCATAAAGATAACGCTATTGTCATTACAAAATATATTTTAAAAGTTAAGTGCTTCATGGTCATAAATAAAATGTATATATCCATTTTATTCGCATTCAATTTAATCCTTGATTAACGCTCAACTTCATATATAGTATAGAAAATGGTTAATCATGATAACATTTTTAACTACACACATTATAACTTCACATAATAAAAATAATCTTCTTTTTTATGCTATAATAACCCTACAAAATTTGAAGGAGTTGTTATTATGACAAAAACATTCACAATTGAAGAAAAACGAACCAGTGTAAATCGTTACCTTTCAGGTGAATCAGTAACTTTTATTGCTGATGAACTGGGTGTCGCTAAAAAGCACACTGTACAACTGGATAAAAAAGTTTAAACCGGTTGCAGAAGAAAAGAAGTTCACTGCCAAAGATTTTAATAATCTTGAACAAAGAACAAATCGTCAATCTGATATGATTGAGATTCTAAAAACTGTTGAATGCAATGTTCACTCCCCTTTGCAAGAAAAGCTATGTGAGATTGAAAAGCTGCATGGCAAATACAGTGTTCATGTTCTGTGTGATGCACTCAATGTTCCAAGAGGTACTTTTTATAACCACATCAAACGGAACAAGCGTGATAATGTTTGGTATAAAAAACGGCGTGAGTATTTTTGCAGTGAAATCAGAAGAATATTTGAAGAAAACAATCAGATTTTCGGAGCAAGAAAAATCGCCGCTGTTCTAAGAAACAACGGCGAACAAGTAAGTGATAAATATGTTCGTGTGTTAATGAACGAAATGAACTTAAGCAGCATTCGAACTAACTCAAAAAAGGAATATTTAAAAGATAAACGAAAAAGAAATATTTTAAGACAGCAATTCAAAGTTGATAAACCTAATACAGCCTGGGTAAGTGATATTACATACTATAAATTTAACGATAAATGGTTTTATATTTGTGCCATTATCGATTTATTTTCAAGAAAAGTTTCTTATAAAATCTCAAGAAACAACAGTACCCAACTTACAAAATCGACTGTTAAAATTGCAATTGAATCACGTCATCCAAATAAAGGTCTTATATTTCACAACGATCACGGTGCAAATTACACTTCAGCGACTTTCTCTGATTATCTCGCTGAAAACGGCATAACTCAATCATTTTCAAAGGTCAGAAACCCTTACGATAACTCTGTAGCAGAATCATTCGCAGCTACCAGCAGCGAACAGCCGCCTAAAACCTACGTTGGAAAATCCAACGCAATTAAATAAAGATATATCAAGTAAAGAACAATCAATTACTGATCTATCAAGTACCCATTCCATTCCTTTCCATTCCCTAAATCCCTTGCCTTATGAGCATGACGAAGCGGCTACGCCGCCGGAAAGGAAAAGAACGGAAGCGAAAAGCAATAGCGCAGTAGAGATTTACAGGGAGATTATCAAGGACAATATCGAATACGACCATCTCATTCAAAACTGCAAAATTGACAAAGACCGTTTGGACGAGATTGTTGACCTCATGCTGGAAACCGTCTGCACAGCCCGAAAGACAATCCGTATTGCCGGGGACGACTACCCCGCCGAACTGGTGAAATCCAAGTTTTTGAAGCTGAACAGCAGCCATATTGAGTTTGTTTTGGATTGCATGAGGGAGAACACAACCAAAATCCGCAACATCAAGCAGTATCTAAAAGCGGTGCTGTTCAACGCGCCGAGTACCATTGACAGCTACTATACCGCCCTTGTCAATCACGACTTATACGGCGGCGAATGAGCATAGCCGCATTTTACCGGGAAAGGAGTTGATACCTTGCAGGAGGAAGTAACCCAAAAAACGATTGCCCTATACGTCAAAGTGGGAAAAGGCGCGGCGCGGCTTACCGAACAGGCGTTACAGAAAGCAATCCAAAAGTTTTTGGAGCAGAAAAGCAAATACCGCGCATGGGAAACAGACCATGCGGCAGCTTATGAAGCAGAACGCGGGTGTTTCCAACATCGAGATCACCGACAGCAATATTAAAGCCTTTGAGAGTACGGCGAAGAAATACAACATAGATTTTTCGCTAAAAAAGGTTAAGGGCGAGCAGACCCGTTACCTTGTGTTTTTCAAAGGCCGGGACGCGGACGTTATGACCGCAGCGTTTCAAGAGTTTTCCGCAAAGAAGCTGAACCGGGAGAAAAAGCCCTCTATCCGCAAAGCCCTTGCCGCTGCAAAGGACAAGGCGAAGCAGCTTAACGCCGCCCGCGACAAGGTAAAGAAGATGGACAGGGGGCGCGAGATATGAAGCAGATCAACTACAAAAAGCTGATACTTCCGAATATCCCCTATGTGTTCTTTGTCTATCTCTTTGATAAAGTCGGACAGGCGGTGCGGCTTGCCCCCGGCGCGGATATTTCTGCAAAGATACTGAATATCACACAAGGATTTTCCGCAGCCTTTGAAAACGCCTTGCCGAGCGTTTACCCGTTGGATTTGCTTGTCGGCATTGTGGGTGCGGTGATTATCCGCTTGATAGTCTATGTCAAAGGGAAAAACGCGAAGAAATACCGCAAGGGCGCGGAGTACGGCTCTGCCCGATGGGGAAACGCCGAAGATATAAAGCCCTACATAGACCCGGATTTCCAAAACAACATCATTTTGACACAGACGGAACGGCTTACCATGAACAGCCGCCCGAAGCAGCCGAAGTACGCAAGAAATAAGAACGTCGTCGTGATCGGCGGCAGCGGCAGCGGAAAAACAAGATTTTTTGTCAAACCGAATCTAATGCAGCTTCATTCCTCTTACGTCTTAACCGACCCGAAAGGTACGGTTTTGATTGAGTGCGGGAAGCTGCTGCAACGGGCGGGCTACCGCATTAAGGTACTGAATACGATTAACTTCAGGAAATCTATGCACTACAACCCCTTTGTGTATATCCGCAGCGAAAAGGACGTGTTAAAGGTTGTCAATACCCTTATCGTCAATACCAAAGGCGAGGGAGAAAAGAGTGCGGAGGATTTTTGGGTAAAAGCGGAAAGGTTACTGTATTGCGCATTGGTTGGCTACATCTGGTATGAAGCCCCCGCCGAGGAAATGAACTTTATTACCCTGTTGGAACTTATCAACGCAAGCGAAGCCCGCGAGGACGAATGTTTGCCGATTTGGAAGAAAAAGCCCCGACCATTTCGCGGTGAAGCAGTACGAAAATATAAATTGGCGGCGGGCAAAACAGCAAAATCAATCCTCATTTCCTTGCGGTGCCCGGCTTGCCCCCTTTGACATACGGGAGCTGCGCGAGCTTATGGAAACCGACGAAATGGAGCTTGACACTTTAGGCGACCGGAAAACCGCTGTTTTTCCTCATAATGAGCGATACCGACGACACCTTTAACTTTGTTGTGAGAATCCTCTACACGCAGCTTTTCAACCTCTTATGCGACAAGGCCGATGATGTGTACGGCGGGCGGCTTCCCGTCCATGTGCGCTGCCTGCTTGACGAGTTTGCGAACATCGGGCAGATACCGAAGTTTGAAAAGCTCATAGCTACCATACGAAGCCGGGAAATCTCGGCGTCAATCATTTTGCAAGAGCCAGTCGCAGCTAAAGGCAATCTACAAGGATAACGCCGATACCATAGTCGGCAACTGCGACACGACCGCTTTTCTTCGGCGGCAAGGAGAAAACGACCCTCAAAGAAATATCGGAAATTTGGGGAAAGAAACGATAGACAGCTTCAACACGTCCGAAACCAGGGGGCGGGAGCTGTCACATGGGCTGAACTATCAGAAGTTAAGCCAAGCAGCTTATGACGGAAGACGAAATCGCGGTCATGGACGGCGGGAAATGTATCTTGCAGCTACGCGGTGTGCGCCCGTTCTTTTCGGATAAATTCGATATAACGAAGCACCCGAAGTACAAGTACCTTGCCGCAGAAAAAAGAATATTGGCGGCAATGGGCGGACAGAAAGCAGCCGCCGATTTATAGAAGCGGTTTACAACCACTATGGAACAGGAACGCAGAAAGGAGGAATGACGCATTACAGACGTAAATATCGGCTACATGGATACGCGCCCCTACTTGGGAACGCAGCAGCCACATCAAACCTACTTACAACTGAATACCGCTGCGCAGCAGATAGATAGGCGGCGCGGGGAACCGCCGGAACCCGGCGGCTCATGACTGCGGCAGTTATCAAAACTGACCGCCGTTTTTTATGCCCTTTTTCGGGCAAGCCGCAAACGCGGCAGGAAAGGAGACTTTATGGCGTTTTTCAACGCAGCAGTTGATGTATTACAGACTTTGGTTATCGCGCTTGGAGCCGGACTTGGTATCTGGGGCGTAATTAACCTGCTTGAGGGCTACGGTAATGACAATCCGGGGGCGAAAGCACAGGGCATGAAGCAGCTCATGGCGGGCGGCGGCGTTGCCCTTATCGGTACTACTTGTACCGCAGCTTACCGGGCTTTTCGGATAAGATTATGGAGGGTAGCCGCTTATGGAGAGCATACTTGACGCGATTAACGAATGGATAAAGGGAATCTTAATCGGAGCCATTAACGGCAACCTTTCCACTATGTTCGGGGACGTAAACGAAAAAGTAGGCACTATTGCAGCGAGGTAGGCAAGACCCCGCAGGGGTGGAACGCAAGCACATTTTCAGCATGATACAGACGTTATCGGAAAATGTGATTGTACCCATTGCGGGGCTTGTCATTACCTACGTTCTATGCGTGGAGCTTATCAGCATGGTAACGGAAAAGAACAATATGCACGATGTTGACACATTTATGTTCTTTAAGTGGTTTTTCAAGGCGTTCGTCGCAGTATTCCTTGTGACGCATACCTTTGACATCACTATGGCGGTGTTCGACATGGCGCAGCACGTTGTTTCCGGCGCGGCGGGGGTTATCAGAAGCGATACGGCAATCGACGCTGCCGAAGCCCTTGCTTCCATGCAGGAGGGGCTTGAAGAAATGGAAATCCCCGAACTCTTATTACTTGTTATGGAAACAAGCCTTGTGAGCTTGTGTATGAAAATCATGTCCGTACTGATAACGGTTATCCTCTACGGCAGAATGATTGAAATATACGCCTACTGTTCGGTATCCGCCTATCCCTTTTGCAACCATGACAAACCGGGAATGGGGACAGATAGGGAACAACTACCTAAAGGGGCTTTTCGCCCTTGGCTTTCAAGGTTTTCTCATTATGATATGCGTCGGCATTTACGCCGTCCTTGTATGCGAAATGGTGGTAGCTGATAATCTGCACAGCGCGATATTTTCCCTTGCAGCCTATACCGTTATCCTCTGCTTCTCCCTGTTCAAATCCGGCGCACTGGCAAAATCCATATTCAACGCCCATTAAGGGCAGAAAGGAGGTTTTTTCTTGGCGTATGTACCCGTACCCAAAGACCTATCCAAAGTCAAAACAAAAGTCGCTTTCAATCTAACAAAGCGGCAAATCCTTTGTTTTTCAGTGGCACTTCTTATAGGACTGCCGCTTTTCTTTTTGCTCAAAGACAGCGCGGGGACGAGCCTTGCAGCTATGGCGATGATTGTCGTCATGCTTCCCTGCTTCCTTGGTTGCCATGTATGAGAAACACGGGCAGCCCCTTGAAGTCGTGGTAAAGAACATCATTCAGACAAAATTGACCCGCCCCAAAGTGCGAACGACCGTATCAGACGGAAAACCTGTATGCACTCTTGGAGAAACAGCGGGCATTAGAAAAGGAGGTATCAGCGATTGTCAAAAGGACAGACAAAAAAGACGCGGGAAGCCGCAGGAAACAGGCGTAAGCTGACCCGCGCGGAAAAGAAACAGATAGCCGCCGTTATCCGGCAGGCAAAGGGCGACGGCAAAGCCCGCAGCGCACAGCAGACCATTCCCTACCTTGCCATGTACCCGGACGGTATCTGCAAGGCACAGCGGAAATATTCTAAAGAGCGTGGTCTTTGAGGATATCAACTATCAGCTTGCAGGCAGCGACGACAAGACCGCCATTTTTGAAAACTGGTGCGATTTTCTCAATTACTTTGACGCTTCTGTATATGTGCAGCTCTCCGTTTCATCAATCAAGGGGCACAGCGGGAACAGGCAGCGCTGGCTATCCATATCCCGCCGCAAAACGACGCTTTTAACTCTATCCGCGGCGAATACCGGGGTATGCTGAAAACATCAGCTCTGTAAAGGCAACAACGGGCTTGTGAAGCACAAATACATTACCTTTACCATTGAAGCCAACAATCCGGGCGGCGGCAAAAGCCAACCTTTCCCGCATCGAAACCGACGTACTCAACAATTTTAAGGTGCTTGGAGTAGCCGCCCACCCCTTATCCGGCTATGAACGCTTAAAGGTGCTGCATGGGGTGTTCCACCCGGAGGCGAGCCGTTCTCATTCTCCTTTGACTGGCTTGCCCCGGCAGGGCTTTCCACAAAGGACTTTATCGCCCCGTCCTCTTTCGTTCGGGGAGGGCGGTATTTCCGCATGGGGCGAAAAATCGGCGCGGTGTCCTTCCTTGAAATCCTTGCGCCGGAACTCAACGACCGTATCTTGCCGACATTCTGGACTTGGAAACGGGCGTTGTCGTAAACCTGCATGTCCGGAGTATCGACCAGAGCGAAGCTATCAAGACCATCAAGCGCAAAATCACAGACCTTGACAAGATGAAGATTGAGGAACAAAAGAAAGCTGTCCGCAGCGGCTACGATATGGACATAATCCCGTCCGACCTTGCCACCTTCGGCAGCGAAGCGAAAAATCTCTTGCAGGATTTACAAAGCCGGAATGAAAGAATGTTCCTGCTGACGTTCCTTGTGGTAAACATGGCAGACACGAAGCGGAAACTGGAAAATGACGTTTTCGCGGCGGCGGGTATCGCCCAGAAATATAACTGCGCTCTTACCCGTCTTGACTATCAGCAGGAAGCGGGGCTAATGTCCTCTATCCCACTTGGGGAGAACCTTATCCCTATTCAGGGGTTTGACGACAAGCAGCACCGCTATTTTTATCCCCTTTATCACGCAGGAGCTATTCCAGACCGGGGCAGGCTCTTTACTACGGTTTGAACGCGCTTTCCAACAACATGATACTCTGCGACCGGAAGCAGCTTAAAAACCCGAATGGGCTTATCCTTGGCACGCCGGGAAGCGGGAAATCATTCGCCGCAAAACGGGAAATCACAAATGCGCTTTCCTCATTACCGACGACGACATTTTTATCTGCGACCCGGAAGCCGAGTATTTTTCCCTTGTGCAACGGCTGGCGGGCAAGTGATCCGGTTATCCCCCACGGGGAAGGGTATGGACGGTACGCCCCAGTACGTCAACCCTATGGATATGAACTTAAATTACAGCGAGGACGACAGCCCCCTTGCCTGAAATCCGACTTTATCCTGTCCCTCTGCGAGCTTGTCATTGGCGGCAAGGAGGGCTTGCAGCCCATTGATAAGACCGTCATTGACCGGGCGGTTAGCAACGTGTACCGTCCATTGTTCCTTGCCGACCCCGCCCCGGCAAAAATGCCGATCCTTGGCGACCTTTACAATGAACTGTTGAGACAGCCGGAGCCGGAAGCGGCGCGGATTGCTGCGGCATTGGAGCTTTACGTTTCCGGCAGTCTGAATGTCTTCAACCACAGAACTAACGTAGAACTGAAAAACCGCCTTGTCTGCTTGTAAAAGAACGCACCTTTGACGAAGCCACCGGAAAGGCAAAGACCCGGCCTGACGCTTTGAGGAACGGGAAAAACCGATACCCGGCAGCAAAAGCAACCCGCTGTCCCGCCCCGCGCAGGAAGCGGGTATTTTCGTCCATAACAAAGTCCATTCCGTAGAAAAGGACAACTCCGGCGTGGAGGGCGCACACAAGATCCGAGGAAGCTGCCGAGCGCGGCGTAAAATACGGGGCGCGGAAATTCAAGCAGGGCTACCGCAGCCATAAGCTGAAACCCTACCGGGAAGCGGCAAAGGCTGAAAAAGCCGCGTTTAAGGCAAACGTGGATTTCCAGTACCACAAAACCCTGTACGATAACCCGCAGCTTAGGAGCAACCCCCTGTCCCGCTTCTGGCAGAAGCAGCAGATAAAACGCCAGTATGCAAAGGCGGCAAGGGCAGGCAGCGCAAAGGGTATCAAAGCCGCAGCCGAGAACACACGGAAAGCAGCACAGACAAAAAGCCGCAGAGAAAGCAAGACAGGCGGCGGCATTTGCGGTAAGACACCCGGCGGGCGTTGGTATTGCCGTTGCCGCGCTGCTTCTCTTTATCCTCATCATGTCCGGGCTGTCCTCTTGCGGGGCAATGTTTTCCGGCACCTTAAACGGCGTGCTTGGAACGTCCTATACGTCCGAGGACAGCGACCTTGTGGAAGTGGAAAATGCCTATGCCGGAATGGAAAGCGAGCTGCAACGGGAGATTGACAATATCGAAAGTACCCATAGCGGCTATGACGAATACCGCTATGACCTTGCGAATATCGGGCATAACCCCCACGAATTAGCGTCCTATCTGACTGCGAAATACCAGAGCTACACCCGCGCCGATGTACAGGCAGAATTACAACGGCTTTTCAATCAGCAGTACACTCTGACGCTGACCGAGGAAGTGGAAATACGCTACCGGGAGGAAGAACGCACCGACACATGGACGGACGAGGACGGTAACGAGCATACGGACACCTACACCGTTCAAGTGCCTTATGAGTATTACATCTTAAACGTCAAGCTGACGAACACCCCATTTCTTTTTACGATTGCACAAAGTAATCTGACCCCGGAACAGCTTGAAATGTACCGGGTGTACTTACAGACAAGCGGGAATAAACCGCTGATTTTTGGCGGCGGCTATGCCGATACGTCCGCGTCCGAGGATTTAAACGGCGTACAGTTTGTAAACGGTACCCGCCCCGGAAACGGCGCTGTTGTAGACCTTGCGAAGCGGCAAGTCGGCAACGTGGGCGGCTACCCTTATTGGAGCTGGTACGGCTTCACTTCCCGTGTCGAGTGGTGTGCCTGTTTTGTGTCGTGGTGCTACAATCAAGCCGGAAAAAGCGAGCCGCGCTTTGCCGCCTGCCAGTCACAGGGCGTCCCGTGGTTTCAGTCACGGGGACAATGGGGCGCAAGGGGGTATGAGAATATCGCCCCCGGCGACGCTATCTTTTTTGACTGGGACTTGGACGGCACCGCCGACCATGTGGGCCTTGTGATCGGCACCGACGGGAGCCGGGTATATACCGTTGAGGGGAACTCCGGCGACGCTTGCAAAATTAAAAGCTATGATCTGAACTATGTCTGTATCAAAGGGTATGGGCTGATGAACTGGTAAACCTATTTTCAAAATCGAAAGGAGAACAACATTTATGGCTACAGCAAAATTGAACGCATTGATAAGGAAATCCAGAAAACCCGCGAAAAAATCACGGAGTACCAGAACAAGCTGCGCGGCTTGGAAGCACAGAAAACCGAAGCAGAAAATCTGCAAATCGTACAGCTTGTACGCGCTATGCGGCTGACCCCGCAGGAGCTTTCCGCTATGCTGAAAGACGGCACTATCCCCGGCATGACTGCCCCGGAAGCTGCTGACTATGAAGAACAGGAGGACAATGCAGATGAAGAATAAAATCCTTAGAAGCCTGACCGCACTTTGCGCCGCCCTTGTACTCATGGGCGGCTTTTCTGTTACCGCTTTTGCACAGACCCCGGCAGATAGCCACCGACGACAGCAACGTGGTTGCTGGAGCAGCCGACAGGAGGACACGCCGCCCCTTACCCCAAAAGGCAACGCAACTTTGGTTGACGACTACGGCGGCAATAAGCAGCTCATTACCTGTTACGAAAAACGGAAACTATTTTTACATCATCATTGACCGCGACGAGGACGGAAAACACCGTCCATTTCCTCAATCAAGTAGACGAAAAAGACCTTTTGCACTTATGGAGGACGAACAGACCGAACCCCCCGCTTGTAGCTGTACCGAGAAATGTGTTGCCGGAAGCGTCAACACCGATTGCCCCGTTTGCAGCGTCAATATGAGCGAGTGCGCGGGCAAGGAAGCCGAGCCGGAGCCGGAAGAAACCGAGCAGCCGGAGCCGGAGGAAAAAGGCGGCAATGGGCGGGCTTCTGATTGTGCTTGTCGTGGCTTGCCTTGGGGGCGGCGGGGCGTTCTATTACTTTAAGATTTTGAAGCCCAAAAAGGACGCGGCAAAAGGCAGCAGCAACCTTGACGACCTCGATTTTGAGGAATACGACGAGGACGAGCCGGAAAGACGACGGGGAAACCGGAGCAGGAGGACGGGGAAGCATGACCCTGTTTACCGACAATCCCCTTGAAAAAATGATGATACAGAAACCGGAGGACGGGAAGCGGGACAAATCCCCGCCCGCTTCCTTTTCCCCGCGCTGCGCGGGCTGCCCCTACAAGGGGCAAGCCCCATTTTGTGTGGGGTACTGTATCAGAAAGATAAAAGAACATGAGCCGGAACGCTGAAAGGAGGAATTTTAGATTGATTTTAGTTATCGCAGAAAAGCCGAGCGTGGCGCAGACTATCGCCGCCGTACTTGGGGCAAAAAAGGAAAAGAAAGACGGATTTATCACAGGAAATGACTATATCGTTTCTTGGTGTATCGGGCATTTGGTACAGCTTTCCGAAGCTGCCGCCTACGGGGGAGCAGTACAGAAAATGGAGCTATGACAGCTTACCCATTCTGCCGCAGGAATGGCATACACCGTCGCCGCCGACAAGGGAAAACAATTCAAAATCCTAAAAGACCTCATGCACCGGGCGTGACGTTTCCGAGGTTGTCAACGCCTGCGACGCGGGGCGCGAGGGGGAATTGATTTTCCGCTTCGTCTACGAAGTGGCGAAGCTGCAAAAAGCCCATACGCCGCCTTTGGATTTCTTCAATGGAGGACGAAGCTATCCGGGACGGCTTTCCCGAACTTAAAGAACAGGCGGGAGTATGACCCCTCTATTCCTCTGCCCTCTGCCGCGCAAAAGCCGACTGGATAATCGGTATCAATGCAACCGACCCGCCTGTTTTCCTGTCCTCTACAATCATACGCTTGAATGTGGGGCGCGTCCAGACCCCCACTCTGAAAATGCTTGTAGACCGGGACGCGGCTATCAGTACATTCAAGAAAGAAAAAAGTATTACCATGTGCGCCTTTTCTATCCGGCGGGGACGCTGCCAGTGAAAGGCTGTCACCGAGCCGAAGCCGCAGGCTGAAAGCAGCCTGCGAAGCGGCGCCGGCAGTCTGTACGTCCCTTAAAAAAAGAAAAAAACCGCAGCACCGCCGAAGCTCTTTGACCTTACTTCTTTGCAGAGGGAAGCAAACCGTATGTACGGCTACACCGCGAAGCAGACCCTTGACCTGGCACAAACCCTGTATGAAAAGAAGCTCTTGACCTATCCGAGAACGGACAGCGCATTTCTGACTGACGACATGGGCGGCACACCCAAAGCATTATCGCGCTGCTATGCGGCAAGCTGCCTTTCCTTGCGGGCGTTTCCTTTACGCCGGAAGTTTCCCACGTTCTGAACAGTAAAAAGGTATCAGACCACCACGCAATCATTCCCACTATGGAGTTTTTGCAAAAACGGGCTTTTGCTGCGCTGCCGGAAACCGAAAGAAAATCCTTATGACCCCTTGCCGGGGCGCGTCTTTGCATGGCGACCGCCGCGCCGCATATCTATGAAGCGGTTACGGCGGTTATTCTTGTGCAGGTTATCTCTTTACCGCAAAGGGAAAGACCGTACTTTCTGCCGGTTGGAAAGACCTTGACCGGCTCTACCGGGCGACCCTCAAAAGAAGCCGGAGGACGGAAAACCGGGAACTTGTTTTAGATGTGCCGCACTTTACCGAGGGGCAGACCTTTGAAAATCCTGCCGCAAAGGTTACGGAGCATGAAACCACACCCCCGAAGCCCCACAACGAAGCAAGCCTGGCTCTCTGCTATGGAACGCGCCGGGAATGAGGAAACCGACCCGGACGCGGAACGCCGGGGGCTTGGGACGCCCGCCACCCGCGCCGCTGTCATTGAAAAGTTAGTGGGCGGCGGGGGAAAACAATCTAACGCAGATAGCAAAGGGCAAAGCAGACCCGGAGGACTTCATGGCGCGTATCGAAGCTATGGCGCGGGAGCTTGTGCAGACCTATCCGTTTCTTTCCGACGCAGACAAGGGGCGTTTCAAATCCGAAAAGCCGGAAATCGGCAAATGCCCCCGCTGCGGCTCCCCGGTCTATGAGGGAAAGAAAAACTATTATTGCAGCAACAAGGAATGTAGCTTTACCATGTGGAAAAATGACCGTTTCTTTGAGGAACGAAAAGTAGATTTTTCTGTAAAGATTGCCGCCGCGCTTCTGAAATCCGGCAAGGTAAAAATCAAGGGCTTATATTCCCCGAAAACAGGCAAGACCTACGACGGAAGCATTGTTTTAGCCGATACGGGCGGGAAATACGTCAATTACCGGGTGGAGCATTCCAAAGAAGAAATAACTTGAATAGCAAGCATAGGAAAAGAGTACCCTTTTTCCGTAAAATCCCCCTTTTCTCTGCCGAGATTAGCGGGGATTTTGCTTGTTGGGAAGTTTCCCAAACCCTCTAAAAAACGAAAGGAGTGAACGAATGGAGGAATTGAAAACAGGCTATTCCAGATACGACCGCGACGAATTGAAAACCGCTGACAAAATGCGGATTGACCGAAACATTTATTTTAATGAGGACAGCGCGGATATTTCCACCTTGACCGCCCTACCGTTGGAGCAGTTACAGGCACTACGGGAAGAAAGCAGGTTGGCAAGCTGAACGCAGCCTTGCAGCAGAAAAACGGGCTTGCAAATATTGGACAGGTAATTGACTTCACCTACAACGTGGATTTCTACGTCCATATCCCCGAAGTACATAACTACCACGATTTGGGCGACTATTACTTAAATCAATCCGGCATGGTACAAATGCCCGAAGAATGGAAAGGCGGCATTGACCTTTCTACTTTTGGCAGGAACGCTGCCGCGCAGGAAAAAGGCGCGTTTACCGAGTACGGCTATATCGTGGAAAGCGGCGACGAGTGGGAGCGTCAGTTTGAGGGGCGCGAAGTGCCGGAAGAATACCGCATTATGAGTTACCCGCAGCCGGAGCGCGGCGAACAGGACAAAGCCTATATGGACGCAGCCGAAACGCAGCAAGCAGACGCACAGGCCGCAGAGCCGCAGCAGCCCCGCCCCGTCGTCCCCATTATCCTTACTTCCGAAAAGCCCGCCGAAAAGGTAAAGGAGATCACCGCGCGTTTGGAACAGGGCGTACAGGCGATTTTTGACAGCGACCGCTACAAAGAGTTTCTTACTGCCATGTCGAAGTTTCACGATTACAGCTTGAATAACACTATCCTAATTGCCATGCAGGGCGGCAATTTGGTAAAGGGCTTCCGTCAATGGGAAAAGGAGTTTGACCGCCATGTAAAGAAAGGCGAGAAAGGCATTAAAATCTTTGCCCCCGCGCCCTACAAGGTGAAAAAGCTGGTTGATAAAATCGACCCCGAAACGAGAAAGCCCATGCTTGACCGCGAGGGAAAAGTGGTAAAGGAAGAAAAGGAAATCACCGTCCCCGCCTTTAAGGTTATAACCGTCTTTGATATTTCGCAGACCGAGGGCAAGGAGTTTCCCGACCTTTCCGTTAAACCGCTGCTTGCCGATGTGGAGCAGTACGAGGATTTTTTCGCCGCCCTTGAAAAAGCGTCCCCCGTCCCGATTGCATTTGAGCAGATCACAAACGGCGCAAATGGGTATTTCAGTTTGACCGACAAGCGTATTGCAATCAAAGAGGGCGTGAGTGAATTACAGGCGGTAAAGACCGCCATTCACGAAATCGCCCATGCGAAGCTGCACGACGTAGACTTAAACGCCCCGCCGGAGCAGCAAAACCGCGTTGACCGCCATACCTGCGAGGTAGAAGCGGAAAGCGTCGCTTATACGGTTTGCCAGCATTTCGGCCTTGATACTTCCGATTACTCTTTCGGCTATGTGGCTGGTTGGAGCAGCGGCAAGGAAATGACCGAGTTAAAAGCGTCCCTTGAAACGATACAGGCCACCGCAAAGGAACTCATTACCGAGATTGAGGGGCATTTTACCGAGTTGCAGCAGCAGCGGCAAGCCGAGCAGGAGCAGGGCGATACCTTTTCCATTTATCAGTTAAAGCGCGGGGACGAAACAAGGGACTTGCGCTTTGAGCCTTATGACCGTCTGCAAGCGGCTGGACTTACCATTGACCGGGTAAATTATGAACTCGTCTATACTGCACCGCTTACAAAGGATATGACGCTGGGCGACATTTGGGAAAGGTTTAATATCGACCACCCCGCCGATTTCAAGGGGCATAGCCTTTCCGTTTCCGACATTGTTGTGCTTCAGAGAACGGGTGCAGCCCGCCGGAGAGTATTTTGACGGGAACCCAGACCCGCAGCTTGGAAAGTTTGAACGCTTTGAAGCGCAGCCCAACGACCCGGAAGCCTTGAAAGACCTGTTGCGGGAGCAGCGTCACAGCTATGAGCAGCAAAAACCGGGGGATTTTAAGGCACATATCGCCACGCTGCATGACAGCCGGATTGAAGCCGAAGCGCAGCGTATTGCGGAACATGAAAAGTCTTACTGACCCCAACAGCCCCGGCAAGACACATTTCATGGTGGAGCTGTCGCCTTACTTTGTAAAGACAGCTTCCAGAAAGGACACTGACCGCCTGTTTGCTATGCTGCCCTATAAAACCCTTGCTTTCTCTGCAATCGAAGGACAGGCATGGTACTTATGCACTGGTAGACAAAGCCGAGGACAGAACCCGGAATATCCGAAAAATACGTCCCTCTGTCCGGGCGCAGCTTGCCGCAGACAAGAAAACAGCCGCCCCGAAAAAGGCGGCAGCAAAGTCAAAACAACACGAAATGGAGGTATGAGCATGAACCGATTTACCGTTGAAGAAACCAATCTTTTGAGTATCTACCATGAGGGGAGCACGGGAGCAGCTTAAAGCAAACATGACCGCCGCGCTGCCTTTTATGGACGTAGGATTGCGGGAGCTTGCAAAGCGCACCCTTTCCAAAGTAACCCTACTGACCGAAGCCGAATTCCGGGGGCTTCCCATCTATGCCGCTGATGAAGCATGAGCGGGGTCAAGCGGCTCACGCCGCCGCAAAGCCGGAAAGTCAATGCCCTTGTGAAACGGGAGTGCTGCAACTGCGATAGCGGCAACTGTATCTTACTTGACGACGGGGACACTTGCGTATGCCCGCAGCTCATTTCCTATTCGCTGCTTTGCAATGGTTCCGTATCGCCGTACTTCCCCGCGACAAGCTACTGTTTGCGGAGCTTTACCACACTGAGGACAGGAAGAAATGTACCGAGTGCGGCGCGTTCTTTGTATCCAGTTCCAACAGCGTCAAATACTGCCCCGACTGCCGAAAGCGTATTACCCGCAGACAGGCAGCCGAGCGCATGAGGAAAAGACGCGCTCTTGTTACGCAGTAGGGGCGAAAAAAGCCTTGATTTAAGCGGCTCTGACAGCCGCTTTCTAATAAGGACTTTACCTTTCCCCTCAAAATCGGGCTTCTACTGCGTAACAAAAAACATTTGTACCCATAAAGAAAACCGGGCGCGGTAGCCAAATTGTCGGCTGCTGCGCCCGGTTTTTTCTTACTTAAAATCTTCTGCGTCAATAACTGTATATCCGGCGTTTATTAACTCTATTGCAAAAAGCCCTTGTCCTTTAATTAACCTACCTGTAAAACTTCCGTCATAAATACAATTAACTCCACATGTAGGACTTCTTGACTGTAAGATTACCAAATCAATTTCCATACCCACAATTTTTTCTAATGCTAATTGGGTAGCATTACGATAAGCCATATCGACATTATTACCATCTATATCCATTACAATGCCGTTCACTATTTCTGCGCTTGTTCTACCCAAATAACGTCGTTATTCCTTTCCCCCGGCTTTTTTCAAGTTCTTGCCGGATAGTCGGCGCTTGCCATAATCAGCGGAAAGGGCTTCTTTCTGCTCTTGCAGCTTTCATACTCCGCTTGCAGGGCTGCAACGTCCGGTAGCTTTGCAATGCCTGCCGCCCTTTAGTGCCTTTGCCGCTGCTTCATGGAAAATCAGCTTATCTTCCTGTCCGGCGCGGTACTTCTCCCTGTTCCTTGCCTTGCGGTATGCGTCATAGACGGGCTTTGTCTTTTGGTAGGTGGAAACATTCTTGATAAGCACCGCCATGTCCGCAAGCCGCTTTTCCGCGTCTTCAATGCGTCTGCCGCCTGTCCGCTTTCCGCTGCCATTTCTTCAATCCGGCTGACTAAATCCGCGTACTGTTCAATCTTATGTTCCGTCAAGAAATTCATGGTCTTTGCTGCCTGTTTCAGATTGTGGATTTTCGCCCAGTGTTCGTAGCCTTTACTCTGCGCCGCCTTGATACTGTTCTCAATGTCAATCAGCAGGCTCACGCCGCCGCGATCTGCGCGGGGAGCTTTCCGGAGCGCGGCGCGTTTTCCCTCTATCCGTTCCCTTATTGCTTCCTCTGTATAGTCTGCGCCGAGGGTTTTTAAGGCGGGTGAAGCGTTCCTGTCCGGGGGCGCGGCATGATACATATTTTCCCGGCTTTATCTCATAGCCCGCCGTCTGTAACCGCGTTAACAATTCCTCAAAACTGGATACTTGGGGGATGAGTGCGTCAACGGCGATTTTCAGCTTGCCTTTCCAACTTGCACCCACTCTTTTCGGCTTGGTATTCCGCATAGCTCTTTCCCTTGCTGCCCTTGCTTGGGACGACGACGGACAGCCCGTTTTCCCGGCACAGCTTGTCGCTCATGTTGCGTATGCCGTAATAGGTGCGCTTATTGGAAACGTACTTGTGGTGGTCTACAAAATTGACCGCACAAAAAATGATGTGATTATGCACATGACCCCTGTCTATGTGAGTAGTGAGGACATATTCGTGCTGTCCTTTAGTTACTGCGTCGGCAAGCTGCCGCCCGATTTCATGGGCTTTCTGATAATCGACTTCCCCCGGCTCAAAGGATTGTATCAAATGGTGGGCGAGATTGTTCCCTTTGTCTATGGCTTGGTCGAGGGTAAAACCGAACTCAATATCTGCCGTTTCTGCCGTGCAGCCAAACGAGGACACCAGCATTTTACCGTCTGTCTTGTCCGGGTTCTGGATATAATCAAGGGCTTTCTTTAACGTGCTTTTAACAGGTTTAATCTTTGTAACCGCCATATCTCCGCAAGCACCCCCTTTATTTCCTCTATGTCCTCTTGGTAGACGCTGCCCGTCGCATTGACGCGCTTTGCAATCTGATTGACATTCACCCCGATTTTCTGTATCTCCGCTGTCATAGCTTTTTATGGCTATGGTCTACTTGAACGATATACCCGTCAATGGCAATCTTCTGTAAGTACGCCGCCATGTTCCGGGTGGGTACGAGCTTCATTTTCTGCTCAATGAACGCCCGTTTTTCTTCCTCTGTTACATCTGAATTTAATTTGTACTGTCCGTTTCCTGCCGTTCATGCTCTGACTGCTCCTTTCCGTTCCGAGGGTTTGGGACACTTCCCAACAAGCAATTTTCAACCGACGCGCCGCAGCGCAGAGGGCGAAAATACGGAAAAAGGGTACCCCTTTCCTATGCTTGCTACGAATGTTTTTATCTCTTTAGGCTCTTATTTCCCTACTACGGAGAAAAAGCGATTTTGCCAAACTTTATAAAAAGAAAAACGCTGCAAAAATCCATATTCAATTTTAACGGACGTTCTCATTTGTCCTCATTTTCGACTTCTGCTATCTCTTTCGCAGTAGCGGTTACAATCCGTATGCCGTTGTCGCTCATAGTCGTCGAGCAGCGTGTCAAGCTGCCGACGTTGCGTGTCTTTTGTGTCCGGCTTCTCTAAAAGAAACTGGTCTACGGATATATCATAACGGAGCATAAGCTCCAGGAATTGAAAAAAAATCTCTATGGTTTTATAAAATATCATTCTTATGGTTTTTTAGGACTTACCTCTCACTAAAGAGGGCTTTTTTACCGTAATAAAGAATGGCTGGTCGTTATTAAGCGAAAGGAGCAAATAAATATGAAAAAAATTGAACTCATAAAATCAGCAAACACAAATTGCTATCTTCTGAATACAGGTAGCCAGATAATTTTAATTGATACGGGCACCACTGCGGATAGCAATTTCCTTAAAAATTTAGGGGCAAAAACAAATCTGTCAAAAATAGATTTAGTTGTTTTAACACATGGACATTATGACCATGTAGGGAATGCTTCAATATTACAAAAGGAATATGCCATAAAAATAGCGGTTCATAAAAATGATATAGCTATGGTTGGTAGTGCAAGTATGGACTTTCCTAAAGCAAAAGGCGTTTTGAGTTCATTGATTAGAAAACAAACTTTATCCCACATAGAAAAAGCCACATATTCAGCATTTATTCCAGACATTATTATTGAATCAGATATGCTTGCAGATTATCCAGACATACAGTTTATATCATTGCCGGGACATACTTCTGGCTCTATTGGAGTGATGTACGAAAGCAATTTATTTGCCGGAGATTTAGTAATGAATATGCCGCTTCCCTCTTTATCTTGGTTTGCAGAAGATTTTACGACCATGAAAAAAGTCTTAAACAAATCCAACATTTGAATATCAAGCGAATTTATCCGGGGCATGGTAAAGATTTTTTCGGGAAAGTGGTTAAAGCACATAGGATAAGATTCTAAAAATCTAATCAGATATTTTGAAATGGGGTGATGTAATAATGAATAGTGAATGGATATTATGTCCTATATGTCAAAAATAAGACCCGGATTAAAATACGTGAGAACACAATACTTCAAAATTTTCCGCTATTCTGTCCCAAATGTAAGCAAGAAACGTTAATCAATGTACGACAACTGAATATTTCAGTTATCAAGGAGCCAGACGCACAGACGCAGAGCCGATAACAAGCAGAACTTTTGAACTGCTGTTATCGGCTCTTTCTTTGATAGCAAATAGCAATCTGCCGAACGACGGCAAAAAAAAAAGCCGTCGTAGAGCAGACGTATTTTCACGCGCCTTTTTAACTTCCGGCGGCTTTGATTTTTCAGAGCCGCCGTTTTTTCGTCTACTTATCCCACACTTTCGACGACCCGAACACCACGAACTGACACGGCGGCATTTAGGAGGTTGCCGCTGTGTCTACTTTGGTATTCCATAATACCCATGAGCTTCATCAATTAAAAAAGCATAGCTCCACCACCGGGCAAGTCTACCTATGAATATGAACTGTCAAATCATCTGAATACAGCTTACATTTCCTTTGCGTCTGTCTGCGCCTTGCAGACGGGCGCTTTTTGTTTGTTCAAAAAAATTTTTCAGAAAAAATTTCCGGAAATGTTCGGCGTTTTTTCAAAAACGCAGTATTGCCCGACGAAAAGGGGGGAAGCACCAACTTTCAACGAGAAAGGAGGTGAGAATGTGGAACCTGAACGTAGGGAATTTTATAAGCAATGTTCTTTTCAAAAGTATTGTAATACGGTACTGCACAATGAAGCCTGCGACGCTCACAAAGAGCTGCACAGGCATAAGGCAAGGGAGATTACCTTTTCCGACTTGACCTTAGAAGAAGCGCGGCAGCTTCATACCTTTGATGAATATTTCAAAGGGGAAACCGCCGAAATCGCCTTTGAAAAAGCCGGGAAGAAAATCACGCCGAAGCTGCTTCTTGAAGCAATCCGTACTTTGCCGGAAGAAAAGCGCAAAGCCGTACTCCTGTACTACTTCGAGGGAATGAACGACACCGAGATTGCGAAGTTGTTCAATACATCGAAGCACGATACAGTACAGGCGGACAAGCTCTTTTGAGAAACTGAGAAAATACCTGGAGGAAAATGCTGATGAATGGGACGAATGGTAACGAACCCGGCTACCCGGAAAATGCCCTTGTTCCCTATCCTGTCATTTTGGCAGCGACAAAGGGCGACCCGGACGCCATGAAGATTGTCTTGCAGCATTTTAGCGGCTACATAGCACGCCTCTCCATGCGGAAGCTGTACGACGAGCGCGGGAACGTCTATTTCGGCGTAGACCACGACATTCGGGAACGGCTGCAAGCAAAACTGATGATGGCTGTCCTCAATTTTAGAACAGAGGAATAACCGCAATCGGCAACGGAATGTCTTTCCCCCCCTTTTTCCATTCCATTGCTAATGCGGCAGCACAGCCATTTTGAACCTTGACAAAGAAAGCGACGCAAGATAACGGCGACGCAGTATAGGGCAAATCGGAGGCAATGGGTAGAGCTGCCTTAACGGGCAGGGGTGGAACTCCCGCGAGGTTGTGCTAACAGCCGTCCGATGAAAGCCCCTTTGATACTTATAAATTGTTTAACCATTGAAAGGGGGCTACAATTTTGAATATTACTGATGTGCCTATTTGGGAAAAATACACGCTTACGATAGAGGAAGCATCAAAATACTTCCGTATCGGAGAAAACAAGCTGCGTAAATTAGCCGAAGAAAATCCCGCCGCCGGGTGGGTCATTATGAACGGCAACCGTATTCAAATCAAGCGGAAGCAGTTTGAAAAAATTATTGATACCCTTGATACAATTTGATGAAATCGAGCCTTGAATGTGGTACAATGTACCTAAGCATATCAAGGCTCTTTCCGTCATGGAAAGGAGCATGGCGCGAATGAAGAAAAAAACAACGTCGGAAAAAAAGACGCGATAATAAAAACCGTATCTTACGCACAGGAGAGAGCCAGAGAAAAGACGGGAGATATGCTTACAAATATGTAGATACCTTTGGAAAACCGCAGTTTTGTGTACTCATGGAAGTTAGTCCCTACGGACAAGACCCCGGCAGGAAAACGGGAAGATATTTCGTTAAGGGAAAAAGGAAAAAGAAATCCAAAAAGACCTTGACGATGGTATCGACCATTTAGGCAAAAAAATGACGGTCTGTCAACTTTACGCAAAGCAGATACGTCACCGGGCAAATGTTAAGGAGGGTACAAAACAAGGACGTGAACAGCTCATGCGGATTTTGCGAGAGGATAATCTTGGAGCTTGCCCGATTGAAAAAGTAAAGCTGTCTGACGCCAAAGAATGGGCTTTACGAATGAAAGAAAAAGGATATGGTTTCAAGACAATCAATAACCACAAGCGTTCTCTGAAAGCTGCTTTTTACACAGCCATACAGGACGACTATATCCGCAAAAATCCGTTTGACTTCCAGTTGAACACAGTCATTGAAGATGATACGGAGCCAAAGATACCTCTATCCCTACACAGGAAGCGTCTTTCCTGTCCTTTGTGCAGAATGATGTTGTCTATCAGAAGTATTATGACGAGATTATCATACTGTTAGGAACAGGGCTTCGCATTTCTGAACTTTGCGGGCTGACTGAAAACGACATTGACTTTGAGAACAGGCTAATCAACATAGACCACCAACTTTTGAAGATTGCAGGTATTGGTTATCATGTTGATATACCCAAAACCAAAAGCGGTATCAGACAAGTACCTATGAGTAAAAAGGTATATGAAGCATTTGAACGAGTGATGAAAAAGCCGAGGTATGGAACGTCGTTAATCGTTGGAGGTTACAGCCGTTTCCTGTTCCTTAATCGGAATGGGCTGCCAAAGATAGCGGCAAACTATGAAGCTATGTTCCGGGGCTTGTAAAGAAGTACAACAAGCACCATGAGGAAGCCTTTACCAAAGGTAATGACACCGCACACCTTACGTCACACGTTCTGCACCAACTTAGCAAACGCCGGAATGAACCCGAAAGCATTACAGTATATCATGGGACATTCCAACATCAATATGACGTTGAACTATTATGCTCATGCCACTTCTGACAGTGCATTAGCGGAAATGGAACGGTTGGTTGCTTAGTAGTAAATGCAGATTTTACTACTTACTTTACTACCTTTGAACATAGAAACATGAGGGGATATGAGAACATATAAGAGTTTCTCCCGTAATAAAAAATGCCGGAAAGCCTGTAAATACAGGCTATAACGGCATATAAGGAGTTATGAAAAGATAATCAGAAATTACTATTTGATTTATTATAAATTTCTTTTATTTTACTATTTTTTCAATCCTGAAAGTATGCTTTTTATAATCACTATCAGCCTCAGTTATATCCTTTTGTAAATTTTTCTTTTTACTTGTCTGCTTTATTGACTATGGTTCAATGATCCAGAAAATAAAAAAAGATGCTCAACTATTTAAAGGGCTGTCACAAGTGTAACAGCCTCTTAGATTTATTTATCACTTTTCCAATTCTTAACAAATAGCAATTTATCCTTTGAGAGTTGCAATACTTTATGTTCATTGATAATTTGTGCTGCTTTTTTCATCATACGAACTCAATTTATCTATAGCAATAAATATTTGTTTTGCACTCCTACTATAAATTGCTATAATATTTTCCAAAGCTGCATTTTCTATATTTTTTAATAATGGTAAATCATGTGCTAAAGCTGGTAAATGAGTTAATTCCAATACTGAAAGGTCAAAAGATATTAAGTTAGCAAAAAGCTGTACCCGTTCCTGTATCACCTGCCGTATTGAATGAGTACTTACTTCCATGAATATTTAATGTTGGTGCTCTCCTGCCATTAACATATATCTTTTTATTCAATTCATACATTTTAACATTTACTTCATTACATATCTCATCTAATGCTTTTTTCCTTTAATTCACTCAAATCATCAGTAGCTTGAGATATGTCCTTCTCCAATTGTTTTCTCTTCGTATAATATCCATTTTCATCATTAAGTTGTTTGATTTGTGCAACCAAATCCACCACTTTGTCTACCGCTAATTTGGGTGCTTCTTTTTATAGACAGCTTTTGTTCAATCTCCTTATCTATTTCACTAATACGAATATTAATCTCAAGGATTTTAGATTTCAACTCCTTTTCCACCACTACTAGTTCGCTCTTTAAAATTTTAGTTATATTTTTTATGAAAATCCTCCACCTTATTTATCTGCTCTATATTAAAATCTGGAAAATAATCCACAAACTGTTCCAACTCCGTGCCTATTTTTATAGGCTTATTTTTTATATTATTTTGTGTTCTTAATAACCTACTCTGATATGAATTTAATTTAATAGTAAGCTGACTTTTTTCACGCCTAAGTTTTAATATTTCTTTTTGAAACCATTGATTCTAAATCAACAGATGTCGTAACAATTTCTTTTTTGAGGTTTTCCAATTGTACATTAAGTTCCTCAATCTTTTTTTTTTATTTTTATTAAATAAACTTTTAGTGCTAATATTGGGTAAAAAGTTCTTTTTTTGCAGCATCGACTAATGTAGTTTTGTCTTTTCTTAGTTTTTCTATCTGTTCTTCATATGCTTTTAAGAATTTGTATTTGTCAAACAATTTTAAGAGAGCTAATATAGATTTAGGTGCTGTCTCCTTCTCAAAATATTGAATAGGTTTTTTCTCATTTAAATTTTCCTTCCCATAAATTCTAAAAATACCTACCCACTATACCTCTAAATGATAAAGATTCCAATTGACAATCATATTTTTCTTGCAACCACGCTGTAAATTCTTCCGTCGCAATGCTTTTTAAAACCTCAAATTTTTCATCACATATAGATACAAATTTGTATTTATTTGTACTTCTAACAAAGAAATAATCCTTATTATTAAAATTAAATACAAATCTAAAATCATGATGCCCTAAATTATCTACCACATCATGATTTTTATTAATGTAATCATCTCCTCCAAAAACAAAGTCGATAATCATAAGCATAGTAGATTTTCCTATCGAATTAGAAGCCACATCATCCCCTACAATCGCATTTAAACCTTCATAAAATTTAATTTCCTTCTGCAAAAATATATCACAAATTATTTTTTCAACATACTGTATTACCTGCAAACTTTCATCAAATTTTATTTTCCCAAGAACATATAGGACATCCAAAGCCAACATATATTCATTTAAATCTTCAAAATGGGTTTCCACCTGTTCGTATAAGTCAATAACCGAAAAGTCTGAATCACTTATTTTTCTCTAATATAAAAATTGTCTTTGCCAAAAATACAATCTTTAAAGCTTATTAACTTATTCGGTAAAATCATGAAAACACCTCACAATCTTGTATAAAATATGCAATCACAATTTCACAAGCTCTCTTGAATATGACCCTGTCTTTTCATTAAGCCAATCCACTAAAGAAGCATATACAAATTCCTGATTATTTTTTAACTTCGCATCTTGCAACAATTTATTTTTAAGTCTTACCCATGAGCGATATTCTTCTACAGTTCGACGCGTATCAAATTTTTTGTGACATATTCTACATACGGCTATAACGTTATCAAGACTATTAACGTCCTCACTTAAACGTTCTTCATCCGCTAATATTTCTACTTCACTTGAAAGTGGATTTGCGGGATATATATGTGCCACTTCAAATATTTTAATAATTTTTCCATTTTTGGTATTGGTCAAAGGGCTTCCACAAATTGGACATCGCCCATTGACCTCATTAAACAATACCATTTTTTCGTTATCACTAAAAATTCTTCGATTGTCTCCCATGTTTACCACCTAAATTTATAAAATCGTATTTATATTCATTAAGAAAATTTGTATATTACAGTATAATTACTTATATCAAGACCTAACATTATCCAATATACCATATAAAAATATGATCTCATCATAAAGTAAAAAGCATTTGCAACAGCTTTAAATTTCGTTCATATAAGTCAGACGCTTACGAAAGTGAACCATAGAATGTATCCGCAGAGTATTGCAGATATAGATTCTCCAAAATCTGCAATAAAATCAGTAATTGTTTTCGGATATTCTCATTCTTATAACCAATTATTTTTGTGCAATAACAGCAATCCACTCAACATTTCCAGATCTCTCCTCTACTTCATCACAAATATGTAATATATTGAATTCATTTCTCTACAGCAATTCGTTTATTGATTCATGTGTATTGAATTGGAACACTCGCCCGCCTAATCCTTCTCCAGTATCAACAAATTGAAGTGAATCTCCTTTTTTTCACAAAAACATAAAACAAGCCCTCTGTATCTTACCTTTCGGAAATAGAATGTGTCTTTAATATATTTGAACGCATGCTCGACCTTGCAGCGTACTGCGGACTTTCTGTAATCAATATATCTTTCCCAATCTACAGCGTTATCCGATACCTTCGGAAGTCTCTTAGGACGACGGTTTATGCGGTATTCTATGCTTGAAAGATGCTTGTCATTTCTGATTTCTTCACGCTTTTCTATGCCGGTATATCCCGAATCGCCGTAAACCACCTCATCATCTTCCCGTATCAGCTTACGCGCCTCTGTGATGTCGTGAACATTTGCGGCCGTTGCGGTTATTGTATGTACAATATCCGTTCTCCATTTCATGCCGAATTTTCATTCGTTTCCCTTCTTGGTCTGGTGCATTTCAGGACCCCGTTTCTTTTCGGCGTTCTTGATGGAACTGGGGGCATTTATGATAGTTGCATCAACAATTGCGCCACCGTGCATGACATGTTCTGTTGCTTCCATCACATGATTGATTGCCTTGAAAAATTCTTCCCGAGATGATTTTTTTCAATCATATGACAGAATTTCAAAAGTGTTGTTGCATCGGGAACCTGTTCGCTTATGAAATCTATTTTCATAAATTTGCGGAATGCATTGCTGTCATAGATTGCGTCCTCAACGCCTTCGTCAGAGAGGTTGAACCATACCTGAATCAGATACATTCTGAGCATTTTTTTCTATTCCCTTTGTAGATCTGCCACGCTTTCACGATGGATAATATGGGCGCACAAATTCCACCCATTCTTCCCATGGGATAATTTCTTCCATGATGTCAAGAAATTCTTCTCGCTTTGTGATACGCTTTCTGTAATACTCTATATCACTGAATGTGGTTTGCTTCATGACTTTTTCCTCACGGATTTTTGTGGCTTTTCGATTTCTTCTATTATACCACATTTTTGAGCGTTTGGGTAGATTTAATCAGTGAGTCCCTAGATTTTCTAATGTATCTTCTAATACTTTGGAGTTCAAATTGTGTTAGACTTATCATCTCTAAAAATTTTAATAGATGAGGTCTATAATCATAATACGTAGGATAAATGATCAGTTTATTCTAACACTTGCTAAATAACAGACTACCCTTATGAAAAACACTTTATAAAGATAGCCTGTCTTATACAAATTATAACTAATATTTAGAGGTATATAAACCTGCTTAGATATCAGTCGTTTAAATTATTAATTCAATATCCACTGTTGATTATTCCCATTTCCAAAATCCCAAACCTGAAGCTGATTAGTTGTACCTCCATAACTATACTCTAAGCATTTTTGACTATTTAACATAGGAGAAATTACATAATTACCATTATCCAATATATTCATTGTCCATTTTTGATTATCATTTATTTCAACATTATTACTTAAATATACTTTACTTCCGTTTGAAACATCGCTTAACGTTAATCTTCCGTTTGAATTATAAATAATATAATAATTTTCATATGGTTTTATAGTCCATTTATAACTGCTGCCTGATATCGATAAATTTTCTGATAGATAATTATTATAATAAGGAATTTTCATAGTTTTACTTATAGCAATGTTGTCTTTGTTAATGTCCATTTCTGATTTATTCCGCCTACAAAATTCCACATTTGAGCTTCATTATATACACCTCCATAAGCGTATTCAAAACACTTATTCGGATCAATAACAGAAGTTATCCTATATGAATTATCATTGAGTTTTACTACGATCCATAACTGAGAATAATCATAAGTATTTTCTTTAAATTCTATTTGTCCCTTAGCAGAATTTTCAGGAAGACTAATTTCTTTCACACTCAAAGGAGTATCGTAATTTAATGCAGGTCTTATTTTAAAATAGTCTCCCACTTTCTCAAATACCCAATTATCTGCCAATGTATTATTGTTGACTGAAAGAGACAGTGAAGAACCAACATTATAATTAATATATTTATTATAATAATTATTTCTTATGTTATATGTACCATTAGTAAAAGTCTCGGCATTCTCAAAAGACCATTTTTGATTATTTCCACCTACATAAACCCACATCTGAGCTTCGTTGACAACTCCACCATATGCATATTCAAAACATCTGGCACTATCAAGTTTTGAAACTATTTTATATTGATTTGTATCAACCTTTTTTTATCAACCATTTCTGACTACTGCTATTATCTGCCGCAGCCAACTTTATGGTTCCTTTATCAGGTTGTGATGACAAGCTTAATGTATCAACAGTAAGTCTTAGTGATGTATTATTAAGTGGTGTCAATTCGTAATAACCATCAACACAACTTATGTTCCAATATTCATTAACTTTACTCTTCTCCGATACATGACTTAAAGTTGTGTTATCCTCCTTTAAATATGGATTAGAAGTGTAATAATTATTTTTAAGGTTATAAACACCACTTGGTATCATTTCTGTATTCATATGATATTCCGAAACAGTTCCGTCTTTTTAAAATGCTTATGCTCCTATGTCCCCAGAATCCTGAATTGTAATGCTGAACCTGATCATTTAAAACGTCATAATACCACTGATATTTTACATTTAAATGCTGGTAAATCGGCGGGCTCTGAATATTAACCTTTTCAACATAATTTTTATTATTGCTTTTGTTTATATTAGACATATAATAATCATAATATGAATTATAAGATATTCCGTTTATTTTTATACTTTTATCTCCGTCTGAATCATAATCAAACCCCGTTTCATAATGATCCAAGAACGGAGCTTCAGAATTTAATTTTGATTTACTTAAATATTCTATATAATGTATAAACTCATGACATATTCCGTCCACTGGAGCATTATACTCAGTTGGAAGACTTCCGGCCGCCAACCCCTGATCTATATTCGCAACACCTTCTGCTGAGTAACAAACACCCATATATGGTGTTTTGCCTTCTATAGATACTCCAGCATTTGCTGGCATTAAAACAAATACAAAATCATAATTTTGCGGCTGACTTTCCACTACATTTTTGATGTCGCTGTAATTTGCATACATATTACTGCCTGAAAAATGCAAGTTTGACAATGTACCCGGAAATATTACTGTTGTATCTGTGATAATTTTAGAATTAGACAATTCTTTCATTTCATCATCAAACATTTTCATTGTTTTTATAACAACTTCATTAGTAATTTCAGATTTTCTTTCAGAATAGTATCTTATATTATCATACGTAGCATCAATTCTGTCATACGCTAACATTAATACTTTTGTTTTTCAGGCTTGTCCAATCTTATGTTATCAAACCAAACTGTGTCTGCCTGATCAAAATCAACATATAATCTAATCTTTACACTTGTATTTGTATTAGTTTTAAATCCAACACTTGTCTCTTGCCATTCATTATCCTGACCAATTGAAGTATAACTTTCAATAGTTTTGCTTCCATCGATTACAATAATTTTTGTTGGCATAACCTGTTTAGTATTAAAACCAGTTTTAGACGCTGTTTTTGTGAAGGTACTTTTTACAAAAAGCATTTATAACATAATCTGTATTTTTCTGAACCTGAAAGGTTTTCTCATAATACGCAATACGACTACCAGATAGATTTCTGATTGCCAATGAATATGGAACTTTATTTTCTTCATAAGACTTTGGCGCTTTATTATTTGAATCAGGATAAAACAAGATATTTTCATCATTTTGAGCTGAAACACCCCAGGGAGAATTGCCGCTATTAGCTGCTTCAACTTCTAAGGTAAACGAATCAAATCGTATACTGGATACTATTATTGTCATTAACATTAAAATACTTATTATTCTTTTCATATAAATACTCCTTGTATAATATATTTACGGATAAAATTTCAAGCTAACCCCCGTAAAATTTAATAGCTAAAAGCTAACAAGTTCTTCCTTATCCATAATATAATGATGATAAGTCATCAAGGACAAGTTCTCATTCTCCTAGTTGAACCGAAAGGTTACTTCAATTGAAGTCCGTTCCCATGTATCGGAAGTTAACTGCAAACACAATGGCTGTTTATCAAAGCATAGCAGTTCCTTCTTGCAGTGAGGATTTGCGTTACGGCACTTTGAGTGAATTCTAATAAGCGAGGTTGCTGATGCTCCGATTTTATGGGTAAGAAATAGCTTGTTGACTTAAAATACGACAAGAATGGAGGTGTTACTATGAACATGCTTTTCGTTGGAATTGATGTAAGCTCCACATCAAATGTGGTTTACTTTATGAACCCCGACGGGTCAAAACATTCATCTTTCTCTGTACAAAACAAACTCAATGGTACTAAAATGTTATCAAAGAGAGTTGTCAGTGCTATGAGCAGTGATACGTTCAGCAATGTTATCTTTGGCTTGGAATCAACTTCCGTTTACGGCGATAATCCTATTAATTTTCGCGTGAGGATTTTTCATTATCTGATTACGATAGGGTTATCAGGTCAAATGACATTAGGTTTACCTACAATTGTACCTCCGATTAATAATGTGCTTATAATTCCCATGATCTGCAATCCTTCTTTCATAAATTTTATAATTTTGTTGCTTTGGTGGCTTCAGCAAATGCTTATGATACAAAATAATTGTAAACATAGAATAATATACAATTATCGATGCTTACCATATTTCGACTCATTAATAATAATTTCTATATTTTATATTATATAACAATTTTTTAACTTTATCAATATTTTTGGGAAATTTCCACTGTTGTTCTTATAATTTTGTGCAATTTCATATTTTCGTTTAACTCGTTTTGTAGATATTTACCATAAATTAATGAACTTAATATATTCCTTTTCTTCACAGTCGATATAATCCTTAATCAGCTGTTCAGCCTCGTAAATATCATCTTTTAGGATTTCAAAACCAACTGCAATTGAAATCCCGTCAAGCTTTATTCTTTCTTCTGAATCATAAATCTCAACTCCATAGCCTTTGCATTTAACGGTACTTCCCTGCTTGTCCTGCCGAATCAAATTATCGGCAGTATTTATTTTTATATAAAATCTTTTTGTAATACATTTTCTCACCTCATTCCATTGTCATCTGAAAACCTTCTTCAAGATTTTCATCCTCTTCTATTTCTTCCTGCTCACTCTGCCGCTGTAAATATAACGAATGTTCCAACGCTTTTATAAGATAATCAGTATTAAGACCATTTTCCCTATATCCCTCTAAAATACAGTTAAAATACCTTTTACTCGGCGGAGATATTTCACCTCTGTTCATCACATAAGCCATACATTTTTGAGTTTCTCCGTTTATTTCTACCTCAATATCTTCTTTACGATATAGATGGGGGAAATCCCTCATATTTATCAAGGTTTAGTTCATCCTGACTTCCAAGCTCCCAAACAAGAACCGGAACCTCAGAACCCTCTTTCGGCTCAATCGTAGCTACCTGTCTGAACTGCAATTCATAATCAGATATCATTCCGGCTGTTACAACCTTTGAATCAGGGCAGCGATATGCCATCTGCTCCAGATTAATGTTTGAACCGTATGCTAAATATAGTTTTTTCATTTATAATCCTCCCATTTCTATTTTACATTGCCATTTCCATGCCAATTTCCTCAGTTTCTTCAAGTTCTTCACATTCGCTCTCACAGCTTTCTGAACTTTCATCGGGTGTTATATCTGCCTCTTCCGAAGGAGCCGACAGGCTGGCACACGCTTGCTCACGTTGTGCTATACGTTCCTGTCTTAATCTTTCACGCTGCGCTATTGCATCCTCAGGATGCCTCCAAGCAATATTTCCATCCAGATGTTTCAGTAAATGTGTTCGGCAGTTTTGAATTCATCCCCTATCATTCCTAAATTTAAAAGCCAGACTCTGAAACTGTACCTCATATTATCGCTTTGCGACACTTTTGCCGAACAATATTTCTTCGTCACGGCAGCATTGCTTATTGCAAGAGCCAAAGTCAGATATGATCTGATAACACCGGCGTGCAAAGAGCTGTTACAGCACCTTATCTCAAAATGCCCTCCACAAAAAAGTAGCTATGTAAATTGAGAGCACGATATCTCGATGAATCATAATGATTGTTTCTTCTGCTTTCACCGTTATACCAAAGCTTCTCTATGCCTTCTATAGTCTTTGGCTTCTTTTGATTCAATTCTCTTAAAAAACGCTGATCAACCTTTTCACAGTAACCTGAACGCATTGAAGATACTTGTAATGCCTCCCACAGAAAATCCTCTTTGCTCGCAAATATATTTACCAGGTTTCTCAGGCTTCGGGCATCAAAATCATCTGCTGAAATATGCAGATGAATACCGCATCTATATTCAGGTCCCGTAACAGCTCCGGCTTTTCTGAGCGCTCTCACAACTTCCTGAAGCAAAGGAATATCCTCATATTTGAGTACAGGCGAGTTAAGCTCAACGCTGTAAAGCTTTGAAGCGGAGTTCCTGTTTTTATCCACGCACTTTATACTTCCGTCATATAAAATTGACAACTTTCTGTCCTTGCTGTCTTTTATAGTATACTTATCATAAAAAACCGCCTTCATTTACCGCTTGACTTTCTAAAGTCTTAGCAATAGCCTTAGCTGCTTGATTCCTTGTAATCCCGGTACACTCGATTTCAATTCCGTACCCCCTTGTTTTTATTCCCTCAAAATTTCCTGACATTCTTTCACCTCGATTCTAATTGAAAATAAAAACGGTCTGCATCTCTGCAAACCGTTATATATAAAAATAAGGATACGATTTTTGTATCCTTGATTTTTTAACATTATTTAATTATTTTTCAGTTCCTTATCAATATCACGACCGCCGTACATAATTATGTTAATTATATAAGTCATATGCCATAATCTCTGCGAATGTCATCAAATACCTTATCAACTGATTCAGTTCGTCCTGCAAGCATATCCGCATATCCCTTCTCAATCTCTGAGTCAAGTTCTTCCATAGTTAACTCGTTTATTGAAACAGGCTTTGCAGCAGGAAGTTTCACATCAAACGGCAGACCTCTCTGTAGAATAATCTGCTTATAGAACATATTGATAGCGCCTGATACCGGTATTCCAAGTGCGTTCAAGATATTCTCTGCCTGTTCTTTCACATCCGGTTCAATTCTCGCATACAAATTTGCTGTTTTTGATGCCATAACATTTAACTCCTTTTCAAAAAATATTCTTTTCTATATTATAACCGATTGTGCGTACAAATGCAATACAAAACTAAAAAGAATTTGCAAACCATATATAAAAAAATAAGGACACAATTTTTCGTATCCTTAATTTTATAGTATTAATTTTTTCAGTTTAATAAGAAACACCTATATCTTTACTATACTTTCAAATATACTTTTAACATACTTAAATCTCCCTGTGCCGCCTTAATAGTTGCTATCATAAGCAAATCACTGTCACATTCTGCAAAACTAATATCACGTCCTGTGTTTCTAACCAATAATGTTATGAATAACCTCAATGTTCTTCCATTACCTTCTCTAAATGGATGAAGCATATTCAATTCATTATAAAGTTCAGTCAATTCGTTAAAAAAACTACTTTCATCCATATTGTTCAAATAATTTAATTTAACTAGCCTTTTAAATTTTAATTGTCCTATTTCTTCAATGTTATCATGCTTACTGAAAACAGTTCCCTTCTTTTGAAATATTTATTGTTCTGACTGTCCCTGCCCAATCATAAATATCTTCAAAAAGCTACCTGTGAATCTCCTTATAATAATTAAAATCAACATTGGAAAAAACTGCATTTCTTTCTATCTCTGTACCTTTTAACAACACAATTTGTCTTTCAACAATATCTAATTTATTTTGATCCTTTAACCCAAACTTATTAATAAGAACTGTCGATCCCGGATAACAATTTTCCTGAGTGCTTTCCATTGAATAAACAGCCATATTTACACCCTTTTTATCTTAGAAGACAATGACTCAAAAAAAATCTTGATAGGTAATTTCACCTTTAAGATATCTTTTAACATTTTCTATTTCATCTAATTCAAAAATAAATCCTTCCATTTCAGCAGAAGCAATTTGATTTTCAATTGCCTGTTCAATTGATACCTTTGCCATTCTATCACCCTTCTTCAATATTTTTATTATCTATATTAATCATATACCGTTATCTCTAAGAATGTTATTTTTTAATAATACAGTTTTGTTACATCAAAAAATTTCATTTATATTATAACCTATCTTACTGGCAAATGCAATAAAAATGACTTTATTATCAAAAAACAAGGACACAGCTTTATATTTTCACTGTATCCTTATTTTTGGGCGCTCTAATCAATAATTCATTTTAGCTTGACAACTATCCCATGACATACAGTACTACACTGCTTCTGCATCAAGGCAGAAGCAACATTGTTCTGCTATTTAGGAATTACTTAGAAGACGGCGCGTCGCATAACTTATGCAGCAAGGATGCAATCTTGAATTTTCAGAACTATCGTACAGTCACTTTACGCAATTTCTTATTCCACTTACTGTATACCTTAACTGCGTTATTATTAGCGTCCTTGTATGTAGCATACGCTCTGACTCTTACAAAAGTACTTCTTTCCGCTCTTGAGCTTTTTGCTCTTGATTGTGAGCTTTTTCTTTGTAGTTAGCTTATTAAGTATTGTCTTCTTGAAATTTTTCTTAGCCGAAATCTGTACCTGATAGCCTACAGCTTTCTTTACCTTCTTCCATGTTACTGAAATCTTCTTTTTTGCCTTGCTCTTGGCGGTCAGTTTGATCTTAGCCTGCTTCATAATCTTTTCAGCGGCTGTTTTATCTTTCTTGACTGCGTCTGCGCTTCTTGCTGCTTTAGTTGTAGGAGAAGCAGTTGGTTTCGTAGGCTGTGGCTTTTCAGGTGTTGACGAAGCAGTCACACTTGGCTTAACAGGCTCTTTTAAATTCTTAATTGCTGCGTTGATTGCATTTATCGCTGAATTTAATTCGTCTGCCGTTGCTTCATCTGTCAATGCTTTTGCCGATTCGATTGCTTTTGTCAGCTCGGCCGCGCTTTCAGAAGAATACGGTTTTGTATCAATCTTTTCGGCTTCTGCAATTAAGTTTTCAAGCTCCTCTTTATAAAATATCCTGTCGTTGTAGCTCTTTATTACGCTTCCGGCTATGTTTATAAATTCAACCTTTGTTATGCCGTATACATAATCCTTAGCGTTGTCCCATGCATATGTAAACGCACTAAGCTCAACATCGTCACCCTCGCTTATTGTATCTGTAAGCACTAATTCTTCAGACCATGTTTCTCCGTTCTTGTATGAGGAATCTGTTCCTATAAACTTTTTATATGTCTCTTTTCCTCCTACAACTGCTTTGATTTCTATTGAAGCATTAGGATTATACGATACATCGTCAGCACAGTCGAATGTTACCCTTATTTTTGTTGCATTTGCCATATCCTTATCAGCTGTTGTCTTTACAACTGTTGCAGTTCTGCCCTTCGGATAAACCTTTGCAAACGGCTTTCCTGCAGACACAGTCGGCAATTCTATACCGAAAGTCCTTCCAATGCGGTTCTGAGCTTTTCAATTGCCGCATTATACTCTGATTTCAGTCCGTCATTAATAGCTTTAGCTTCGGTCAATGCTTTTTCAGCTTCTGCCCAGCTTTCTTCCGTAAACATATAGCTTTCAAAAGATTCTGCCTGTTCTATAAGTTTATCCAATTGTGCTTTTTCTTCGCTGACATCTGCTTTAGTTACAGCTTCCTGTGCTGCTATTAATTTGTCCTTTATATCGTCAAGCTGTTTTTGTGTAAGCTTGTCCGAATTATAATCGTTTTTTGCATATGCTAACAATGTTGTAAAACTATCGAAATTATCATAATCAATTTCAAGCTTACCTTCTTTGACTGCTTCGGCTTTATCAATAGCTTCTTTTAATGCTGTTTTATTTACTATCGGCTTCATATTATCACGTGCAGCATTTAAATCTTCTATCTCTTTATCAACTTCTTCTTGTGTTGCCGTATCACTATTATTAACTGTTTTTGCATGAGCAAAAGCTGCTTCAAATCTTCCACATTAGTATATGTGGTCTTATCTATTTCGCCTAGAATCTTTTTCATAATAGTTTATCCACTTTACCAATTCTGTTTTATCTGTTAATTTCACATTACTTAGCGCCGATGTTAAGGCTGTGACCTCATTATCGACTTCTATTTGTGTCGCAGAAGCATTTTCATTAACAGCTTTAGCGTTTGCTATTGCTGTTTCCAATGCCGCAACATTATTATATTTACTCTTGTCTATTCCTGCTAAGAATGTTTCTGCTTCGGTTATTTTGCTTGATAGTGCAGTTTTGTCAACTTTTTTGTTGTATTTTTCAATGCGTTATACAAGTTTAAATATTCGCTATTTACTTCTTCCTGAGTAGCAGAATTATTTTCATTAACTGTTTTAGCATTTGCTAAAGCTGCTCTCAGTTCGTCAGATTCATCATCTACACCTGCAAAAAATGCTTCAACCTCTGCTATTTTGCTTGTTAAATTTGTTTTATCTATACTTACTACCGGTGTTTCACTCATGTTCGGATCAACTACAATTTGTCCCGGCCAGTTTACCAATTGCTCCTTAACTGTTTCATTCTTCACATATGCTATAGCTGAAACTGGCACATTTGTAAAAACAGTAGATAATGGAACATTATATAAACTTTCTGCATATACATATATTTTTTTCTAATGATGTACAGCCCGATAGTGAATTGGCGTTAAATCTAAATTTATCACCACTATATTTTAAAGCTAATTGTTTTCATTGCTGTTGCATTAAAACAAAATTTCCCTGAAATACTTTTATATAAATTTGATAAAGTTACTTTCGTTATATAATCATTTTCCTGTAGGAATTTGGTTTTTGCAGAATTCAATTCACAGTTATATTTTACTCCTGTTTCAGCATTAACATAAACATTAGGCAATATTAATTCTGTTGAACCACCTAAAAGTTCCTTATAATTGTCGACTAAACCAATTAAAACCGCTTTACCATTTTCCCCTTCAGCAGTTGGTTCAGTAAAAGAATATGTAAATAAATTTTGCTGTTGATTTTCGTACTCTGTTTCATTAACAGCAAAAACATTTGTTGGTATCATTGATAACAGCATCATCAATGATACTGATAAACTCATTAGTTTCTTCATTATATTTTCCCCTCTTTCCATATATAAAGCCCTCAGTGAAAACTGAGGGCTAAAATTATTATTTCTATACTATCGCTCCAAGCAAATAATCTCCATTTTCAGTTAAAGAGTTGGTTGCCCTGTCAAACAACGCAAATCCATTCGGACCATCATAACCGTTGTCCCAATAAGCTGTTACTATTTTATATAAATCACAAAGTAATTTTTGACTATCTTTTCAAAAGTTCTTATATGCCGGTATAGCCTATTGTTACAGGCTTTTCCGGCATTTTTCATAATGGAAGATACTCTCAAATCTTCTTATATCCCCGTATGTTTTTGTGTTCAAAAGTAGTATGTGGAGTAGTAAATTCTCCATTTACTACTATGCAATCAGCCGCTTCATTTCGGTTATTGACGTTTCGGAAGTTGTGTGTGCGTAATAGTTCAGCGTCATATTGATGTTGGAATGTCCCATGATGTATTGCAATGCTTTAGGGTTCATTCCCGCATTTGCTAACGTGGTGCAGAATGTGTGGCGTAAGGTGTGCGGTGTCATTACCTTTGGCAATGCGACCTTTTGCGTTTTGTTGTATTTCCTTACAAGCCCCCGGAACATACTTTCATAGTTGACTGCCACTTTTGGCAAGCCGTTCCGGTTAAGGAACAGAAACTTTGTGTAGCCCTCTAAAATAACAGGCTGTACATATTTCCGTTTATTTAGCACCCGTTGAAATGCTTCCAACACTTTTTCACTCATAGGAATAACCCGGTTGCCGCTTTTCGTCTTAGGCGTTTCCACATAGTAGCCCACATCTGCAATCTTCAAAAGTTGGTGGTCTACATTGATAAGCTGTTTGTCTAAGTCAATGTCAGCTTCCGTCAGTCCGCAGAGTTCCGAAATGCGAAGCCCTGTCCCTAACAGTATGATAATCTCGTCGTAGTATTTCTGATAGACTTTATCATGCTGCACAAAGGACAGAAAAGCCGCTTCCTGCGTAGGGGATAGAGGTTCCTTTGGTTCCGTATCATCTTCAAGGACGGTGTTCAACTGGAAGTCAAATGGATTTTTACGAATACAATCGTCCTGTATGGCTGTGTAAAAGGCAGCCTTTAAGGAACGCTTGTGGTTGTTAATAGTCTTGAAGCCGTAACCTTTTTTTTCTTTCATGCGTAACGCCCATTCCTTTGCGTCGGAGAGCTTCACATTTTCAATCCGACAGGCTCAAGTTTATCCTCCTGCAAAATCCGCATGAGCTGTTTTCGCCCCTGCTTTGTACCATGCCGCACATTTGCCCGGTGGCGTATCTGCTTTGCGTAGAGTTGGCAGACCGTCATTTTCTTTCCGATATGGTCGATACCGTCGTCAAGGTCTTTTTGGATTTCTTTCTCTTTTTCCCTCAACGCTATATCGTCGCGCTTTCCTGCCGGGGTTTTGTCCGTAGGCACTAACTTCCAAGAATAAACAAACTGCGGTTTCCCAAAGGTATCTATATTTGTAGGCATATCTTCCGTCTTTTCTCTGGCTCTCTCCGGTTCGGAGAATACGATTTTATTATCCCGTCTTTTTCCGACATCGTTATGCTCCTTTCCATAATGGAAAGAGCCTTGATATGCTTGACTACATTGTACCACATTCAAGGCTCGATTTCACTATCAGATTGCGTCCACCTTTTTCTTCTGCCAGTTTCCGCAGCTTGCTTTCTCCG